>PPYF01458072.1_pt1 | contig 62049 bp, 76 predicted proteins | sample 1559871 | NCBI WGS metagenome assembly PPYF01 (sample SAMN08240021, study PRJNA423297) | Human gut metagenome, whole genome shotgun sequencing project. | reverse complement strand
CTGACACGGTTCTTGATACGGATGCTGACACGGATGCTGACACGGTTCTTGATACGGATGCTGACACGGATGCTGACACAAGAGATAAACTAAACAAAACTAAACAAGAAAATATAGAGAGTGGTTGTTTATCCCCACCGGGAGAGAATTTGGAAGAACAAACTAGAAAGGTGGATAAAAAAGATCCCCCTAAAAAAGTCGTGAAAAAGAAAGAAAAAAGTTCCGGCAAAAAAGAAAGAAAGAATTTCACCCCTCCATCGGTTGATGATGTTTCAGCTTATTGCAAGGAGAACGGGTACACGATAAGCCCTTGGAAATTCGTGAACTATTATACTTCTAACGGGTGGATGGTAGGCAGAACTAAAATGAAAGATTGGCAAGCGGCGGTTAGAAATTGGCAATCAAAAGAAAAAGAGTATGGAAACAAGAACAGCACGGTCGTTCTCGATTCAAGACTTGATTCAAAGCTTCGAGATTCAAGCGATTTCTCACAGAAAGACTATTCAACTGGCTTTTGAGGAAACCATCGAGAATGATAGGGTTTACGATGAGCACGCTAAATTCATTTGCGAGCTTGGAAATAATTACTGTCGAAGCGAGTTTCGAGAGTTTGTCGTTGATGAACACAACAAGAGCGTGTTAAGATTCCTAACGTATTATTTCAACGGTAGCAAGAAGGCTCTTGAGGTATTCCCGGACAAGGATTACGAGTTACACAAGAATATCCTTCTAGTTGGTCCACCGGGAACCGGGAAGACCATGATAATGCAAATATTCTCTGATTACTTGCGAATCATGGGAAACCCGAACCAGTTTTATAACATCAGTCTAACCCAGATGGCCAATCATTACAAGTTAAACGGGAACATAGACCGGTACACGTACAACGAGACTGGTGCAACCGGGTTTGAAGGAAATCCCGTGAACGTGTGTCTTAACGACATCGGGATTGACCTGGGCAAGCAAAAAAGTTTCGGTACAGACATGGGGTCTATCGTTGAAGAATTTCTTTTCGCCAGGTACGAGATTTTTCAAAACCACCGGAAAAGGACTCATCTAACCAGCAACTTGAGCGTGAAAGATTTTAAAAACACGTTCGAGAGTAGATTGGTTGACAGGTTCAAGATTTACAACGTTATCTCTTTAACCGGTGAATCAAGAAGAAAGTAATTCATAAAGAAGAGTTAATAACATATCATGAAAACACAATCGTATTATAATTTTCTGCACGGGAAGATAAACATCGCCCCGGAAAGTGGGTTCATCATCTCGTCGGAAGATGTATCGAGAACGCTCAAACCACACCAGCGAGATGCAGTGATATGGGCGATACGAGGGGGCCGTAGAGCCTTGTTTGAATCCTTCGGGCTGGGCAAAACGATACAGCAACTTGAAATTTGCCGGATCATCACGTCTCAAAAGGGAGGGAAAGCTCTTATCGTTTGCCCTCTTGGGGTGAAACAAGAGTTCACGGAGGACGCCAAAAACTTGCTAGGATTAAATATCAAGTACATCAAGACACAAGAAGAAGCGGAACGATCGGAAGAATCAATACTTATCACGAATTACGAGCGAGTGAGGGACGGCAATATAAATCCCAAGTATTTCAGGGTCACGTCTCTCGACGAGGCCAGCGTGTTAAGATCGTTCGGCAGTAAAACGTATCAAACGTTTCTTGACAAGTTTAAAGGGGTAGAATACAAGTTCGTTTGCACGGCCACCCCGTCTCCTAACAAGTACAAGGAATTAATCCATTACGCCGGGTACCTTGAAATCATGGACACGGGTTTAGCCCTGACAAGATTTTTCCAGCGAGACAGCACGAAAGCGAATAATTTAACTCTATACCCGCACAAGGAGCAAGAATTCTGGTTATGGATGAGTAGCTGGGCGTTATTCATAACCTCTCCTGCCGATTTGGGGCACGATTCCACCGGGTACGATTTACCGGAAATGAAAGTTATCTATCACGTCGTTAAAGTGGATAACTCCACTGCCGGGATGGATCAAGACGGGCAGGTCAAGATGTTCCGGGATGCCGCCTTGGGTTTAAAAGATGCCGCCCGCGAGAAGAGGGACAGCATGAAAGACCGGATTTCCACGATGAAAGAAATTATCGATTCAGATCCGGGTAATCATTACGTGATATGGCACGACCTTGAAGCCGAGAGGCACGAGATAAAAAGAGTACTACCGGAAGTGTCAGAGGTGTACGGGTCTCTTGACATTGACACGAGAGAACAAAGAATTACCGATTTCGCCCAAGGTAAAATCAAGTACCTCGCCACGAAGCCGAGCATTTCCGGGCAAGGATGTAACTTCCAACGTTTTTGCCACAAGGCAATATTCACGGGAATAGGTTACGAGTTTAACGACTTTATTCAAGCTGTTCACAGGATTTACAGGTTCTTGCAAACGGAGAAAGTCGAGATTCACGTGATATACGCTGAAAGCGAGGGTGAAATTTTAAAGACGTTACAAAAAAAGTGGAAACAACACGATTATCTAGTGAAACAAATGACAGGCATAATCAAGAAAAACGGTTTAAACATCACGAACATATACAACAAGATGCAAAGGGCCATAGGTATCGAGAGAAAAGAGGAAAAAGGAGAGTTTTTCACGGCCATTAATAATGATTGCGTGATAGAGACCATGCAAATGAGTGATAACTCTGTAGATTTAATACACACCTCCATCCCTTTCAGTAATCATTACGAGTACACCCCATCATACAACGATTTCGGGCACAACGAGGATAACGACAAGTTTTTTGAACAAATGGATTATCTCACGCCTGAATTACTTCGTGTCTTGAAACCCGGAAGAGTGGCGGCGATACACGTGAAGGATAGAATCTTGTTCGGTAACGCCACGGGAACGGGGATGCCTACGGTGGACCCTTTCCACGCCACGTGCATATTCCATTACCTGAAACACGGGTTTCAGTTAATGGGGATGATTACAGTGGTTACCGATGTCGTGAGGGAAAATAATCAAACCTATCGTTTAGGATGGTCTGAACAATGCAAGGACGGGACAAAAATGGGTGTCGGTTGCCCGGAGTACATTTTACTTTTCCGGAAACTTCCTTCAGACACGTCCAAGGCTTATGCTGACACCCCCGTTCAAAAGACGAAACAAGAGTATTCCCGGGCCCGTTGGCAGATCGACGCTCACGCCTTTTGGAAATCATCGGGGAACCGGTTATTAACTCCTGACGAATTATCAAGAATGCCGGTCGACAAGGCTCGTCTTTATTTCCGACAACAAGACAAGGAACAAGTTTACGACTACAACCGTCACGTCGAGATAGCCGAGCGGATGGAAACGGCAGGTAAATTACCCGCCACTTTCATGGCGGTTGACCCAGCAAGTAATTCCAGTGATGTATGGGATGATGTCGTTAGGATGAGAACATTAAACACCCGGCAATCTCAAAAGAGACTGGTTAATCACGTTTGCCCCCTTCAGCTAGACATCGTCGAGAGAGTAATAAATCGTTACTCGAATCCTGGTGAACTTGTATTCGACCCGTTCGGTGGACTGATGACAGTTCCGTACATGGCAGTTAAAATGGGACGCAAAGGGATGGCCACGGAGTTAAATAGCGATTACTTCCGGGATGGAGTGAGATATTTACGGGAAGCGGAAACGGAGGTGAAAACTCCAACGCTTTTTGATTTAATCGATAACGAGATCAAAGCATCATGACAGCAAACGGTATAGAACACCCGGACTTCCAGAATTCAAAGGAACTGGCCCGGCGTGACAGTGAAACGATAAAACAGAAGAAGATCAAGGCTCCGGAACTAGGTGATTTCCGGGTCAAGGATGGGAACGCTATTTATTTCTTTCAAACCGAGGAACGGATGAAAAACTCTATCATTCACACCAAGGGATTTAAATCAAGGTATTTAAAAAGAATAGATTAACATGGGAACAACGATAAATATCAAGCCAGACAAGTTTAGGATCCCGGTAGTAGTCCCGAGAAGAAACGGGATTGACGCTATTTCAGTGCTAGATCTTGATGACAGGATGAAGTACATTTATTCCGGCTTGATCGTCGCTGACACGATCGACGGTTACATACTTGAATTGATAAACGACACGAAAAGATGCGACCTGTACCGGCAAGGGTTCAAGAGATCGTTAAACGAGATGAAACGCCGGATTGACAAGTACAAGTCAATCATGTACGACTCGGTATGCATAACTGAATCTTCAAAGAGAGAGTTGACAAGTAACCTTGACACGCTTGATGACGAGTTCGGGAACGACATCAAGATATTATTTCACTCGATCAAGAGATACGTTCAGGGGTTCATCGACAACACCGATCACGTCACTTGCATAGCGAGAGCGTCAATTATCAACGTCCTTTCCGGCTACTCGATCATGAATGACGAGAAGGTATCGAGGATCATGAGCAAGGTTATGATGCGTGATATTTGCCTGGATGACGTTAACATCAAGGCTATAAACTTCGAATCGAAGAAATTCACCGGTTTCTTCGCCTCTATTTACGGTGAGGTAGATATAGACTTGAACAATTGCGACGAGATTTTCACGGCCTTCTCGATCATTGACAAGAAGATGAACAAGATTCATGAAATATTAAAACAAACGGCGTAACAAGAAATTAAGTGAAGAATACCAGCGAAAGCTGGCTAAAAAGAGAAAGTGATCATGAAAGCAGAAGATTTAGTAAATAATAATTCCCTGACCAATATAGAGGTTACTGGCAGAGATACGGTAGTGTACACGGGAATAGCACTAACGGCCATAAACATGGCAAGAATGGAAGAACGGGAAAACGTGTTAAAATGGATTAGCGTTAAAGAACGATTACCTGATCCCGGAGAAGAAGTACTATTATTTGAAGAAGGTAGCCCAAGACCATTTGAAATAGGATGGTTAAGAGAAAAACAAGGAGATCACAAATCAAATTGGGCGTTACAAAACGGGAATGTAGTTTTTGAAGTAACCTATTGGATGCCTATTCCTAAATTACCATAAGAATCATGAAAGTAATATGTAGATTAATATTTGTCGTTCTGTTTATACCTTTCTGTGCAATAAACTTTGTTTACGACACGTTCATGTTTATTGCTATTGGCAACAGGCATAAAATATTCACAGTATTAGACTGGTTAAGTGATAAACTATTAAATGATGAAAACATTTAGCGTTTACGATATTGTTCACAAGATGATCGGTAGCGTTCATCCTGTTGGAGATTCAGCTATCGACAAGGAAAGGTTCATAAACCTTGTATGTCAATCGGACTTGCTTGAATTGCTATTTCAAGAGATACACGAGGTGTACGATCAAAACAAGAATAGTCACGAGGAGTCGTGCAGGAGATGTGCCGAAAAAGCTCGTGACACATTGAAAGAGATAATAGATTTTTATTCAGATAAAATAAATTAGCCATGTTCACGACAAAGTGCTTTATAAGAAAGAATACCCTGGAATTAAGAGGCAAATTGGAAAAGATGGGATACCGGGTTTGCCGTTGCACCGGGGAAGCAACCGCCGTGTACTTGATGGCGGGACACGGGGATATTCACGCCGTTCACGATGAATCGGTAGACATATTCGAGGACGAGGTGAAATCTGGGACGTGCAAGCTAATTGATTGCGGGGACAACGAGTTTCTCTTTATCGCCCTCGCCGCAATGAGGGATGATACCGACAAGGATCAACTCTTCACGAACGGGATCGACTGGGCAATCAAGAGGGAAGCAGCTAGAAACTTGGGATTACCGGGTTTTGAATACCTAAGTTTCCCACGTGACGTTGACACGCCGTTACACAAGGCAACTAAAGAAGAAATCTTGAATTGTTTCCAAACACCAACCGTGTGAAAAGAATCTAAATTTCTGGCGTCGAATATTTGAAATTACGGATAATGTTCATATATTTGCTGCACGATTACGCTCTTGGCGAAGCGTACCTGATAGCCACCGTGTTGCCGCTAAACTCGATAATAGGTACGCCACCCCACGGGCTTTTTTTAATTATGGCGAATTCGCCATAATTACTTTTAAATTCCTTTTTCGTGATGAAAATAAATTTGTTATTCAAACTAAATATCGTAAATTGCAGCCGAAAACCAACAAAAATATAATAGAACTATGTCAATCACATCTTTCAAAAAATTGTTAAGCGTCATAGCGAACGCTTTTTACATCAAGAGAAAGCCCGATGCGCCAGACATGGTAGATCTATTGGAACAAATACAATCTCTTGATTTTGATGATATTTCCAAGGGAAAAGAGAACTTACGTGGTGATAGTGTGAACTTGAGAAATGATTTCACGAAAGCCACCATGGAAGCAAAAAGAAAATTACAGTGTGAAGGTTGTTTGTCATAATCTGAAACTAATGGAAAAAAAGTCAAAAAACGTTCAGTTCGAGGGAAAATGGGAAGGAGCCAACAAGCAGGTAGAAGTGAAATTATCCCTTATCGTGTTCGAGGATTGCGGTTCCAAGATCGTTTATTGTCCCGCTCTCGACGTGTACGGGTACGGCTCCACGGAAGAAGAAGCGTTGGATTCTTTCAAAATTTGCCTTGGCGAGTTTCTCAAATACACGATAAACAAGGGAACGTTGCATTCCGAGATGGTCAAGATGGGCTGGACGATAAAGAAAAAGAAATTCACGCCCCCGTTGTTCAGCAAGTTACTAAAAGCTAACGAGACATTTAGTAACATATTTAACAATCACGATTTCAAAAAAATAGATCAAAACATTAACATCCCGGCATTTGCTTGATGGGAACGTTGCAGAACATATCAATAGCCTTGTTCCGCAAATTCTTGGAATCGCAAGGGTTGAAAATCATAAGGAAAAAGGGAGGTCACGAGATATGGGCGAAAAGTGGACTGGGAAGAAGTATCGTTCTTCAATCCCACGTTGACCCGGTTCCCGAGTTTATAATTCGTTCTAACTTGAGAACCATGGGATTAACAGTAAAAGAATTCATCTCTTTCGTGGAGCGGAAATCATAGTGTAATTATAATCTAGGGCATTTGTTTGCAAAAGTCCTCTTCGAGGAATACAAGCGGTGGAATTTATTCACCGCTTTTTTCGTGGAATTTGTTTTATCCGGTTTTATTCGTACTTTTGCGATGCGAAGATTTACATACAAGCGTTGCAAGAGTGCGATTGCTAATAGAGATGAGAGAAAATATAACAACTCCCATAATCCGTTCATATGTCTCTATGATGTATGTGGTCTTCGCAAACTAAAGGATTATGTGGAGTTGTTTTTGTTTAATTCATCTAAATGCGAAGACCGGATGAAAACAATTAACTTACTATCATGCCCTATCAACGGGCTTGTAACGGTCAGTAATGACCAAGTCGTAACAACCTCTTTGAAAATAGCGGAAGTTTTCGAGAAAAGACACTGCGAAGTTTTAAGATCTATTCGGAATAACGAATGTAGTGCCGTTTTTCAAGAACGCAATTTTGCGTTTTCGTTCTATCTCAGAAAGTTACCTAATAACGCCACGAAAAAAGAGCCGATGTATTACATCACCCGTGACGGTTTCACTTTCCTTGCGATGGGCTTTACTGGAAAGATTGCGGCAAAGTTCAAGGAAGCCTATATTAACGCCTTCAACGAGATGGAAAGAAAGCTATCCGGAATAACGGTAAGAGAGGACGAGATCATCAATATCATTCGAGAATTGTGCGCTGATGTAAATTCACGCATCAAGGGTCACGAGAAGATGTTAAAGAAAGAACACGGGGTGCGGCAAGCCGGGGATATGTCCGGCCTGTCTCTGTTAAGACGTGGGACCATCAAGGAACAATTAACGAACATCTTCGCCACGCTTAACAATAACATCATGTCCGGGCAGTTCGCTTGGGCCAAGCTTGAAAAGGTTGAAAAGGAGAACAAGGAAATGAAACGAGAGCTAGCGAAGGTGGCGAGCAAATTATTGAATTATTATTACTAACGATAAATTAATCATGAAAACAAATGTTACACTCACCCGAAAGATGGGTGAATTTGACGTTTTACAAAGAACGTCAGACGGTATGTTTAATGCTACCGAGTTGTTAAAACAATGGAACAAGTCTAGCGGGCAACAAAAGAAACTAGATCATTACTTTGAAAATAAAGCCACGCAGGAATTCATAAATGCCTTGATGATAGAGGAAAAGATCGATACACGGAATTCCGTGTATGTAAAATCAAGGGCTTCAAGGGGCAGTAATTCAGGCACATGGATGTCCCCACTCTTGTTCATCGATTTTTCAATGTGGCTGAATCCAACATTCAAGGTAAAGGTTCTTAAATTCGTTTACGATCAACTTATCAAGTATCGTAATGATGCGGGAGATGCTTATATCGAAATGTCTTCTGCTGTTGCAAAGATAACATCAAGGCACTTCACGCAAGAGGCAATTAGGAATGTTGCTCGTGCAATTAATTACGTGATATATAATAATCATGAAAGAGGTATGAGAAACAAAGTTGGGGAAGAAATAAAAACACGTGAATTGTTCGAGCTTGAAAGGGATATTTCAAAGCTAATCAATGGTGATTTTATTAAATCCTATGACGAGTTAATGAATTACCTTAGAAAAGTATGGAATAAAAAATGGCAGCCGAAGGTGCTGCGATCATGAATATAAAATAATTTTATATCTTTGTGGCAGGCACGTGAAGGTGTGCCATGAAGATATTTTGAATTAGCTTATTGCTGTTTCACCAAAATCGCCAAAATTCAACGAAACAACCGCTGTAAGCTGATCGGTCACGACTGTGGCGTGGTTAGCTATTTCGGTTGTTTGAGCGTTTGGCGATGCTTGGTGAACGGGAATGCTCCAAGCCACTTTTTTTATGGACAACGAAACGAAACAAGTTATAATAGAAGTATTACCACTGGTAACGGAGAAGTTCGATATTTGGTGTCTCGCCGAAACACCAGTAGATCCCACTCTGATTCTAGAGAAATATCCAATTTGTAACAACTAAACATACTATGCTAGATGTGCTGTGCTACGAGTGATGCAAGTTAGAGTAGCGCCACGGCGGTTCCCCGGAAACGGGGGCCGTTTTTTTCACTACACTAGGCACACCACGCATACCTCACTTTTCGGGGTGCCTTTCTTGTGTGAAAAATATTTTGAACTTACAATTTTACCTCCTTTTTTAACATTCGGGTTACTTGAAATATATAATAATTTTATAACTTTGGCACCCAAATTTTCGTATATTTGATACGTGTAATTAAAATAGCGTCATGATGGAAACTCTAACTAGTCTTGATTATGCCAAATTAATACAATTTGCAGCGGTTAAGAATCACATGACCCTTCTTAACAAGACGCAGATAAACAAGATATTATTTTACGTGTATGGTGTTTATCTTGCTGAAACAAACGAGCCATTATTCAGGGATGATACTCCCAAGGCATGGCCTTACGGTCCTGTATTCCCGATCGTGAACAAGAAAATAGACCCGGAACAGGTTATACGTGGTTTCTCGCAAGAAAAAGTTGACGCTTATAGAGCAAACAAGAAGGCTATGGATATTGTCGTGGAAGCCGTTGATAAATTGCATAATTTAAGTGCCTACAAGTTGACACAATGGTCGCATCAAAAAGGATCTCCATGGTATAGAACTTTATTTGGAGAAGGTGAACTTGAATCGGATAAACAAGTAAAATGGAACACGCCTATCCCGATTGATTATATAAAGGATTACTTTAAGTCAGCACAAGTGGAGTCATAATGAGCGAGGATTTATTTGATAATGTCAAGGACGATATATTATATCGCAGGCCTTCTGCCATGAAACATGGAGGTTTTTATATCGCTTATCACGTTAAAAACTTCTTTTCAAATCCATTAAAAAAGGGGAAAAAAGACTTGGACTTACTTGATAAAACGAGACTTCTCCTCGAAACTGATGTCGCCAACAATGACGATATAATGGACAAGTGCGAGCAATTCATAGAGTTACATCGTATCGTTGAAAACACGAAAGCGAGAAGAAGACTTGAGAAGTGGGCATCACGAGTTATCGCTTTTTACCTTCTTCTCGTACTTGGTATAGTGATTTGTAATTACGCTTCAATAGCCCCTTTTAACAAGTGGGGATCCATGTCTATATCTGAACCGGTGATGATAACAATATTATCTACAACAACAGTTAACATTATTGGACTGGGGCTGATCGTGTTAAGAGGACATTTCTTGATGAATGATTTAAAACATGATAGCAATAAAGCAAAAAAAGAAAAACAATAAAAAATAAAGGGGCATCCCGCCCCTCTAACACGCCGCCAATCGTGCCACACTTCAAGTAACTATCTAACCGCTTTCAAACGATAGCGAGCATCTCCGCTATTATTATAGCTGCCACCCCGGCGATACACTCGTTATCCAGCAAGTCCATTAAATACAATAAATTAGCGTCATTTTTCATGGCGATAATGTTTTTACTCGTCCATGGCAATCATGTAGTGCCAAACCTTCCCTTCCGGGGCATCTTGGTCCTTGAAGTAAAAGTTGATGGCATCCTCGATAACCTTTTCCTCGTGATTCTCGGGGAACCACTTCTTGAACAAACACGCCTTGTCGTGCCAGTTCCCCGTTATTGCAACGGCCACGTCCCAGCAGGTTGTCCCGGCTGGTAACGATGACTTGTACTTGTCGAACACGGCTTTCATCTCGTCTTCCGTCCAGTGCATTCCCTTGTACTCCTTGCCATCCTCTCCCTTGTGATGCATCTGCTCTATCTGCCATTTCCCGAACCTCTCGTCAAAGTGAGGACCGCAAAAGATACAGTGCTGCTCTCTCATGAAATCCAAGAACATTTCCGGGTCTTTCTCTTCCATCTCTTCCAGGAGCTCGTCCAGGCTCTCTACCGATTCCCACATTTTAGCCTCGCTGAACAACCCTTTTCCCTTGTAGTGTTTCAGCATCTTGTGATAATTTCCCATGTCTCTATTCCTCTAAAAATAAGTTTTTCAATTCAAGTAAATCCCCCTCGGTGATCTTTATTGCACCGGTATCCCCGAATAGCATGGAGGTGAAGATGTTGTTCGGTATTTTCACCTTTATCATGCCTTTACCGATAACAGCATCAAGCGGGCCGAGGTTAACATTCGTCTCGTCCATTTCCTTGAACATCGACATAACATCGTCAAACACTTGGTTCATGTCGTAATTACCTTCCTCGTCACCTATGAACATCATGGCGTTATCCACCGCCCCTTGGATCTTGTTGTCATAACGAGTTATACCGTTGTTCAACCCTCTTTTCAGGTACACCGATAACGGTTTCAATTTAGGCTTGTCTGCAACGAACGTGTCTATGAGGTTGTTTCCCCATTCCCCGAGAGCGTTAGTTATCTTGCTTTTCAGCTCTAGTGTTTTCTCCGGCAGGTTTAGACTTGCGGTTTCTCGTGTTGCCATTGTCGTTATTTAATTTGGTTACTAACTCTTTCAGTGTCTCTATATCTTTTTCGGCCGTGTCAAGTCTTTGAGACAAGGCCGCTATCAATCCTTCTTCTCGTGTCATTTCTTTTTTCCTTTCTCTTTTTTCATGTTCACGAAGTCTCCCCATGTCATATCACTGTACTTTTCCATGTACTCCGCGAACAAAGAATACTTTTTATTAACCTCGTCTGCGATAGTCTTTCTTAACTTTTTTATTATTTTCAAGTGTTTATCTAAAGCCTCTCTCCCATCCGGGGTAGATTCGACTATTTTCATGCACTCCCTGTTTAGAATCGTGTTTATAACCAGAGAACTTTCTTGAAATTCTTGCATACTGTTTACTTGCTTGAACTCTTCCTCGGATAAACCGGATAAAACACTGTCAATCTCAGCCCAAATTGGCGTTTGGTTAGAAACGGTTCCTTGCTGTCTTAACTCTTGCACCTTTTTTAGATACTCCTGTTGTTTCTTTTCAATCTCGGGCAAGTAATAATTTCTATCTTCTAGTAACGGGTCTCCTAACATATTTCTTTTGATTAGTGATTAAAAAAAGAGTAGTGGAGCATCCCCCGTGGGGGACACAGCCACTAATCAAAACTTTTAATTTGCCGGGGCAGAAGCTGCCGGGCAACCGCAAGGCGTGTAACTCGGGTACCCGGTTACGGTCGGGGTATTAGGCAATACAAGCTCCCCTTGAATCATGCGGCAGGTACGTCTGTCGGTGTAGTTGATTGAAGCGGTGAAAGCTTTGTCGATCTCGCACTGGATCAAGCGATCCTGGTACGGTCTGGTCGCCTCGAGAACGGCAACCTTCTTGTCAAGCTCGTTGAACTTTGCCCCGTAACGCTCGTTAAGAACGTCGTACAGGTCTCGAGATGTCTTGTACAACCCGAAGTCAGCGTCAACCTGTGATTTCCACAAGCTAAATTTCTCTGCAACGTCCGTTTCCCGGTGAGCGTACATTTGCTCTTGCGTGTTTAACTTCATTCTCCACATTGCGTTAGTCAGGGCGATAGCGTCTTCACAACCTTTCTCCCAAGCTTGGAAGGCGGTGGGAGCGCCACCGGAACGACCAGCTATAGCGTCGCTAACGGTATTAATGTTCACGTTTTCCGGCATACCGGCTCCGCCACCGAACAAGCCTCCACGGTTGCGAGACAAGGCCCACAAGCCAAGTGCGGTTCCGGCTATGCCAAGTCCTAATCCGGTCCCGGCAATGCCTTTACTAGCGTAATCTTTGTTTTCGTCGTCGTGAACGATCTCTTTCTCTTTCACAACTTTCATTTCAGTTTCCATGTATAACTTAAATTTGAGTTCTGGCACTATTGCCTACAACAAATTTCCGTTATAACTAGTTGCTAATTAAATTATTGGTTGCTAGTTCGTTTCTTATTTGTTGATAATTCGTTGACAAGATGAAAGAATTCCTCTTCCTGTCGTGAAACGTGTTCTTGAGCTTGTTGACACCTTGACGCGTCAAACAAGTGTACCTTGATATTAAAGTATCGGTAAAACCGAGTTCTGATAGTAAATTTATCAAGATAGAGCGAGCGTCAACGCATTCCTCTTTCTTGCTATGTATTAAATCGTTACCGTTTATCCCGGTCCCCTCGGAGACTATTTTTACCACCTCTTGAAAAATTTTTTCCATTTTTTCTCGTTTTATTGAAACAAAATAAAAATCCTGTCGTAATATTTTCCAAGAGAGAGAGGGAGAGGAAATCTTACAACAGGATTGGGTGGTACTGGTCTTTTGGGAGAAAAACTCTCTCCCCTTTTTCTATATTTTTATCAGCTTGAGTTTACGTAGTATTTTAAGAATGGAAGGGACGCTTAACCCGGCTAGCAGGATAACGAGCCACCATAACGATCTCGGGACACGATATTTCTCCTTTATTACTTCAACCGGGTAAGGAACACGGATAGAATCTCGCTTTGCAACGTTCAACGAATCGTATTTTGCCTTTAGCTCGTGGTATTCATTGTCTTTGTCCCTGTATCTTTCTTTCCAGTGCCAAATTTCCTTGCTTAAAAGCTCCCCCTTGTCGTTATATGTATACACGACAGAATCACGAAAGACAACTGAATCACGAGTGTTCACGACTTCTTTCACAACGGTAGAATCCTTGCTTTCTTTTCCCTTGTATTCCGTCTTCATTTCAGTCGTTTCCACCGGGATGTACTTCACGCCCCGGCATGAAACCGTTATCGCTATTATGACCAGTAGAAACGTTCTCATGGCATATCTACTATTTCGACGTATAAACCGACAAGAGCCGACAAGTCGTGCGTTAGAGCCTGCTCGCTATCACGTGTGCACCTGTACAACTGACCGTCTTGAGTGTAATGTTTCCCCTTGAAAATCTCCATCGGGGGAGTGTACGGTATCGGATCCTCAACCGTCCCGGCGTGCTCCCTGTCTATCACCTCGTATAAAGATGCCGTTTCAATTCCGGGTGTGTAGATAGCGAGAACGGTATGATCCTGCCGGACACGGTAAAGTTTACCCATGTAACGTAGGATGTTACCTTTCTTCACTTCTTGGCTAATTAATTCCGTGAAGTTAGGGAACAGGTCTGGCATCTCCAAGGCAGCGGGATTCGGAATGTTTGTTTCCGTCTTCATCTTCAATTTCGTTGCCCTCAATAACTGCTCGTTGATCGGGATGTAATTATCCTCGATTTCCGGTATTTCATCAACTTCCTCGAACTTGTCAGTCGTGTCTCCCGGCAACAACATCGATCTCTTGAAATAAGATTCCGTGCCAAGCCGATGAACGAACTTGCCGGAATCGCTGTACACTTCTGTTTTCGTTGCTTGTATCATAGTTTCTATTTTTAAGCGGTTGCGAACGTTATCTGTTTTGCGGTTGCGGCCTCGATCAAGGCGTGCCAATCGGCATTAGATTCGTCTTGAATCTTAGCGTACACGTCAGCGTGAACGGTGACTATGATCGGTGACGTGTTGGCAGCGTTAGTGATCATGAATTGCAAAGATTCGAGGCTGATGAGAGGGGAATCAGAAAAGGAAATATCATATTTCACCCCTCTTAAACGCACAGAAACTAGAGCGAAACATTGATAAAACATCTTCTCATATTTTTCTGAAAAATTCGCGTAATCCATTCGTATAATACAAATGACTTCTTTTAATTTTTTGCAGTTTTGGAAAAGGTAGTGAACACTACTTGGATAAACTATCCTATTAACATTTATGTCCAGAGCTGCAACCTCTAAACTTACACATCCTGCAAACATGGCATGAACGTCAATATGACGATATCCACCAACAACTTCAAGCGGGTAATTTGTTCTAATACTATTTGTATTTGCCAATGAAGCCGCAAAACTCGTTTGTCTTGTAACGTGATGGGTTTGAATGTAAATCGTTCTCATCTGTTCCTCCGTTATATCCGTCAGCCCGTTCAGCTCGTAGAATCCAGTTTGCTCGTTGTATTTAGCCCCGGCGGCAACGTACAAGGCACGGTTCCCTTGCTGGGTGTTGAGAATGGTGGTGAGGTCTTGGATGTCGAAGGATTGAACGATCAAGTTTTGATTATTAATACCGCTTATTCCAATTTTTGAAACTCCAGTAAAAATAAAATAACCATCAACACTGCTCAAAATTGATTTTAGCAAATTATTATTTTTATCAAACAAACAAAGGGTGTAAATACCAACTCCTTGATTTGATATTTTAATTTTGTAGCATTTACTCTTATCTATATTTACGTATTGATATGATAATTTCCCCGTTGAATCATCTACTAATACCCCATTACTATTAAAGAATTTTCCAAGTGTCATATTTTTCTCATCCACGCCACCCCCGTCCCTGTACGCCAGTTTTCCCAACAACCCGCTAACGTCGTACATGTAATCGTTTACCCTTACGAGTAACCCAGATTGCGCCGTCTTTATCTCGTTCACCGTCCCCGCAACGTTGTCCCCTTGCTGCTTGGCGTAATCGGCTTGTGCGGTGGCGTTTAAAGTTGCCGTCTCGGATTCGGATTTCAAGCGGTTAAACTCGGTAACACGTCCTTCTTCTGCTTTTACACGATTCGTCTCGGCTTCTTTTCGTGATTGCTCGTTCGTGTCACGGGTGTTCTCCGCCGTTTGACGCTCGTTCTCTTTCTCGACACGGGTGTTTTCCGCTGTCACCCTGTTGTTTTCAGTTTCAACCCTCGATTGCTCGGCTTTCACCCTGTTATCCTCGGCGCTCGCCCTGCCAGTCTCTGCCGTTTCTCTAGCTTCCTCGTTGCTGGCACGGGTATTCTCGGCCTCTCGTCTCAGGTTTTCGGATTCTTTTCGGGTATTCTCGCTGGAAACACGTGCATTTTCGTTATTGATTCGCTGTTGCTCGTTTGCCGTCACCGCTTTATCAAGGGTATCCAAGGCATTTATCATGTCGCTTGCCGGCTTCTGCAACTCTTTTATCTCCTCCGGGGTGAAATCGGAATACTCGAAAGCCTTGCCACGGGAAGGCTTGCCAGTGTCAACGTCCCCGATCCACCAGTTGCCGTTCTCGCCGATGGACGGGGTTAAGCCGTCTTTCCCCTCTGCCACGATCCCGGTATCCTCTATACCGATCATCCAGTGCTTCGTCTCCGGGTCTATTCTCGGTGTCACCCCGTCTTTCCCGTCCCTGTTACGCTCGATAATTCCTTTCAAGTTGATGGACGGTGATTCACTCTCGAAACCGGTGTCTTCCTTGCAAGTCAAGTCAACGAGAATGAAAGCGTTGCAGAAGTCAAGGTAGAACTTGTCAATACCGGTCACGCTAGCCTCGTTCAGCTTCTCGTAATACAGGTGAACCTCGTACTGCCCCGAGATAGCGTTACCGCCGCCAACGAACTCGAATTCAATAATGTTGTCGTGTATCGTTAGAGGGGGAGATACTTGATAACTGCTGTACTTCCGGTTTATCGTCAATTTCACGTTTCTAGCGTCCGTGAAATCTTCCGGCTCGTCGTTCAGCCGGTTCACCGTTATCTTGAAAAATATATTTTTGCCTACCCTTATTCTCATGTCGTATCGTTGTTATGTTGTTTAATTCCCCACTAACCTCTTGTAGTTAGCGATAAACTCTTCCTCCGTGCCCTTGCCTAGAGGCGTGTTAAAGTAGCGTTTCCAGTATCTCGCCCAACCTTCGAGATCGGAAGGGATAGCCTCCCTCACCCTGAGATAATGAACACGTGCCATGCAGATCGCTAGCAAGTCGTTGTTCTCTATATCTTCAGCCTTGAACCGTGACACGTGAGCGACACGTTCTATCTTTACAACCAAGGCTGGCTTGTAATGGAGGTAATTGTTCACTATATCGTTAAACGTTGCCGGCTCCATTTGAAATATCCCTAGAGCCGGGCCGCCACCTATTTGCTTCCTGTACTTACCCAAGTGGCTTTCCTGTGCCGCCGTCCCCATCAACAGGTTCACGGCGTTGTCAGAGTGAAGACCGATTTCTTTCAAAACGGACGTTATCAGATTCCTAAGCGTTACCTTGTTCATCACCCGTTCAGATTATTATAAAACTCTATTTTTATGCCATCATAGGCAGCCTTTACATTCGTGTATGCTCTCCCGTTGTTCACGCCCGAATCGTTGTATATCTCGGATTCAACCACTTTGACTACACGGTCTATCCATTTGGTAGATGTATAAGCTGACAGTTTTTTGCCCTTGAAATTGAAACAATCAAGTTTCGAGTCCCTATCAGCATGAAGATTCTCCACCAACGTTCTAATCTTCTCTAGTGTCCCCTCGTGATTGACTATGTGATTTTCCTCTCGAACCTTCTTGATTATCCGGCACACCTTCTCGACGGATAAATCAAAGAAAGCTCCAGATATTGTCTTTATGCGGAGTAATGTTTCTGATTTTAGTCCCTCTGATATCTCTTCTAGCCGTTCGTTTTGTTCTTTTGTCTCCTTGAGTAATGCGGATAATGTCGATGTGTTATGCGTCATTATTTTGTTTATAATACTTTTGAACCATCTAAAACAGGCGATCATCAAGCCGCCAGATAGCAACAAAAAGAAAGCACAAGTTGTTGCCATCATCCCAAAATCACTGATCCCTTTCGCAACCTCGATTTGTTCCATATTCTTGATACTTTTAAAAGTGAAAAACTACTTGCTCTTGACGTGCTTGTCACGAAACATCTTGCCATAGTATCCCAGCACCACGCCGCAACCGAAGGAAATAACACTCGTCAACGACACCCAAGCCGGGACCACCTTCACGAGAACGATCAACGCCACCACAGATAGGGCAACGATCAACCAAAAAATCTGTTTCTTACTCATAGAATTTTAAATTTAAGTTATACCTTTGTCACGGGGTTACAAGGTAGCCTCTTGCATAAGCGGGGTCTGTTCCGAGACGGAACGCCCCTTTTTTATTTCATGCAATCACGTATGGCGTCCGTTAGCTTGTTCGTGAAAAAATCGCTGTCAAGCAGCCGTACAAGTAATTTCCCCTCGTTCTCGTCTAGCTCTACCTCGCCCTTTGACTTGTAAATCTTTTCCGCCAGCAACTTGTAACCGATACCGTTCGCCCCGGAGTAAATTAATTCCCCGATAGCTTCTCTTGTATCCATCTCTTTCACCTCGCCGGAAAGGCTGGTGAGTTTCAGTTTCTTGAAATTGATCTTGATTGTTTTTTCCATGATCTTTTATTTAATTATTAATTCCAATCTATCCAGTTCACGGGTAAGTTCCCGATTACCCAAACCGTTGATGTTAGTTTAAATATAAATGACGGGTCTTGATTATGAGCGTTCACTTGCTGGTAGGATGTTCCCCTTCTCATGAACCTCTCACCACCTTGCAATTTTATGTAATAATATCCCCCGGCAGAAGATGTTTGCGCTATAATAAACCAGCTCCCTAAAGGCAAACCGGAAGACACGCTAACCACCGGATTACCACTTGCCGGGTTTAGATGAATGAAATGACCTGAATCATTGGTTAACGTTATCACGCTTGCACTAGATGAAATCACGTTATCAAAATGTAATTGACCTTTCATCGTCATAAAGTTCCCGATGCCAATGTTAACATCTCCACTCGCTATTTCTAAAGCACTAGGACGCTTTGATGGTGTTGAATAATTATTAATTGCTGACAATTTCAAGGCCGTTATTTCTTTCAAATAACCGTTACCGCGAGCAATTACTTCTAAACCATAAATAATAGCATTATCCCCAACTGCCGCAATCCTGGCAGCCTGCATTAATCCAGATGAAAGGGAAAGGATTCCATTCCCGGACGGGGAGATCATTAGCCCCCCGTTTGATAATAGCTTAGATCCACTTCCCCACGATACTGGAGTACCATAATCATCGTAAGTAGGTGGAGTAAATTCTTTAGACGTGAACCCACTATTCGTTATGGTCCAACCGGCAATAATGTTGTTATCTTTCCACTCCCCATTATATAGTATTCCCCCTAGTTGGAATACGAGGGTACCATTAACCACTCCCTTTAATCCCCACTCGCTAGAACGTTGGAACATCTCCACGTAATTATTATTGTCCTTGTACACGTTGAACCCGTAATTGTTTGTCATGGACTGCATGGCTATTCCAGCACCACCAGTGCCGAATTTCGCCCCAGAGTACAATAGGGTGGATTCCATCTTAAAACCACCGGCAGTTCCTTTTTTAAAATTAAACTCGTACCCGTCAAGCTTGCTAATAAACGCTTGATTCGATACTATTTTATTCACAAAAGCATCATTCACTACTAGCTTGTCCGTCTCGATCAAGTCTGCATTAATATACCCCGCCTTGATCAACGGTCCCTTCGTTATAGCGTTTGCTACTAGAGCATCAAAGTCAGCAAACCCAAGTTGAGAGGCGAAATCGTCTTTCGTCACAGACTCGATGTCCCCGTACCCGTCGGCGGTCATGTCGAAAACCGTGACGTAGTCAACGAACCATTCCAAGGGATCGCTTTCCGGCTTCACCGGGCCGGAAAGGTGAAGCCAGTTTATCGTGCCAAAAGTTCCGATTGAACCGCACGTTTCCTTGAAAATGTAAGTCTCGTATTTACCCGTACCTGCCATCGAGGTTAAAAATTCCTGCTTGTAATTATCCCCGTGGGCGTTATGAGCGTTTTTTAAAGTGTACCCCACGGGTATCTTGGCACTCACTTTCACGATGAACACGGCGTTGGCACGGGATTGGTTACCGAAATCAAAGCCTCCAAGGTGACTAGTAGTTGTTCCCCCGTACGCTCTAATGTACAGGCACCAGTCCGAACCGTTGTGGGGTGAACCTGCCGCTTCCTCTTTTATATGTGCCGCCTCGGAGGATGTGTAATCACCGTTACTTGTATTTCCGGTGGACTTCATAATCCTAGTAAGCATAACCTTTCCACCGTTATTCTGTGCATGGTAAACGGATACCCCGTTATATCCCTTCTTGAACTCCGGGTCCTTGTACAACATCTTCCCGTTAATAGACTCTCCCGGGTCGCCCCTGAACGCTATCGAGTACGAGAATACCTTCGTGAACGTCTTGCCATCCACCGTTACGGGTATATTAACAGTCCCGCTCGCCGTCGTCATGCTCGTTGTCACCGTGAAGGTAATAACGGGTGTCGTTGTGCCGTTGCTAGCCACGCTTGCCGTCATGCCCGTTGGTAAACCGGATATAGTACCGATTGTTGCGGCCACTCGTGTGGCCCCCTTGTACGCCACAACACTACAAGTTGTAGATCCTGCCAACGCCGCAGCCGTTGAACCGGCAAAGGCGTGCGATTCGTTGCCAAGAAGCACGGTGTAAGCGTCTTTACCTGCCGCACCCGTTGAGCCTGTAGCCCCATGCGTTCCGATAACCCTTTTCGTGGTTTCCTCTGTCGTGCTGTCCGTGTATGTTATCTTCTCGTAATTCCACAAGTACTTGTTGGTGGTCGTCGTGGTCGGGACAGTCGTTGACCAACTTGTCGGGGCGGTCGTGTTGCTGCTGCTGACGGCATAATACTCGGTTATTGACGTTATGCCACGTCCCGCCGCTCCCGTGGAACCTGTCGCACCCGTGTTACCGTAGACTCCGATAATTACAGGTGTCGTTGTTGTCGTGCTATTATCTGTGTACGTGACTACCTCGTAATTCCAGAGATAACGTTTACTCGTGCTTATCGTCTGAATCGTTGTTGTCCACCCGCTCGTGGATACAGTGACGCCGGATGAACTTGCAGAGGCAAGGTAATAGTTCGTGATGCTCTTGATTCCTTTCCCCGCTGTACCCGTGTCTCCCTTATCTCCCTTGTCACCCGGCTGCCCCGTGGCACCATCCGCCAGCTTCGCCAGGGTAAAACTATCTGATAATTTCTCGTCCCCGTTACAGATACACCGGAACGTGCGAACGTTAGTGCCACTTGGGAATAATGTCGTGCTATTTGGATTCACGGAATAAGTGGAAGATGCCCCGTCGATGGTAATATTTATCCACGTGCTTCCGTTCAAGAATTGCCACTGGTAAGAAGTTGGCGTGAAATTCCTAGGTGTGGCCGTTAAAACGATACTTGAAGGGGTTGGAGTACCAGTGTACCCCGGGCCGTATTTAAACACTTGAGAGGGTGCGGTAATATCCACCGTTTTGGCGATAGCGTCTTGAATCGCTTGGTCTATGTCTCCCGGTGATGGAGAGTAAGAAGAAGGAGGGGTGAAACCCTCGACGAGCATGATTTCGGTGAACTTTGCGCTCCACGATTCGCTGTGTTTGGGGCCAGCATAAAGAAATAGATTATTCTTTCCTGGGGTAACATCTGTTGTAGTGATCAGTATAGCGTTCTTTTTGTCTTTTGGAATGAGCGTTTGGCCATGAAATGAACCATTCATGTATATACCAGCCGCAAACTCTGTATTACCTCCCGCTAATACCTCCACGTTCGAGAAAGAGATATTGTATACAGAGTTCGGTTTCACGTTTGCAGACAACACCTCTAATCCCCCTCCAACTGGTATCGTCACCTCTTTCCCCCCGTCCACGAGGTTCACGTTACTCTGCCCGGTTAGGTCTTCAGTCGCAACAGGAGGTTCGGACAAGACCTTGTTACCCTCGTAGAGGGCGAGAGAATAAACTTGCGTTTTAGAAGTATTGACTCCATAGGTTGCGTATATTTTTTTCACGGTCTTCCCCTTTGCCGTGATGAAACCTGCCTTGATCAACGAGGTCTGCGCTTTGTCTATCCGAATACCATCTAATGTCCCGTCCGTGTAGACTGCAAAAAAAGACAAGCCATTATCTGTTTGCGCTGACGCTAACTTCCATTCGACTTGCAAGACGTGTTGCGTGTTAGCCTTGTATCTCCCTTCCCCGAGAAAGCAATCTAACTTCTGCGATCCACTGCTAATATTATCGTATAACAACTTTTGATTTATCGCCAAGTAAATCCCGTCACTATCCTGTCCCCACACCGCAATATCTTTATTCTTCTCGTTCCAAGCGAGCATCATCTTCCTGCTGACGAGGTTCACGGAGCCGATTTGCAAGTTGTCAACGGCATCTTTCGCCGCTGTCTCTCCTTGTTCAGAGAGGGATGGTATCCAAGCGTTCGGTCCCTTGTTGCCTTCGACTAGGACGGCCCAGTGAACTTTACTGCCGTAGGTACCGTTGGGGAACTGGTAGAAAGCCATTAACGAGCTATTCCGAGTCGAAGAGTATTTAAATGTTCTTGATTCTACAATCTTGCTACCTGTTATGGAAAATTCAGGTCTTATTTCCTTGCGTCCATCATCTTCTGTCGCTATAATGTGCGTGTTGTTCGCCCCTAACGTGTAACAAATTACAAGTGTATATGTTTTACCGATCTCTGGTAGTTTGTCAAAATAATAAGTTCCGACTGCATACGCCTGAGCGTTCAACTCCACGTTACTCCCCTTCAACAGGTTGACCATGCCGATCTGGAGGTTGCCGACCGACTCGTCAGCTATCTTTTGGGAGACGATGTTGGAGAACTCGGTACGTCTTGAATAGTAATCAGCGAATTTTTGATTATAGTCTGCCTTTTGAGATACCGTCAATGAAGTATCAACGTCTTGCGCTAGTTTAACCGTGTCGGTTAGGAATGATCCTAATGCGTTGTAGGCGTTTTGCAAATTGGTGATGGAAACCCCGTAAGTCGTGGCATCAACTTGATACTTCGTGAACTCTTTTTGAATCTGTGACCACGTGTCACGTAAAGATGGTTTCTCTTCCACGGAAATGACGTTATCCGAGGCGATTTGAACGAGCCTCAGCATGGTATCGTTGAACAACTCCCAGTCTGCCGCCGATCCTTGCATTCCTTCCATTTTCTGCGCACGACAGATGTACATGGAGCTGTCTTCTTTAATCCACAGGTCATCAATATTGTAGGCAGGAGTGGGGACGTTATTACTGTAGGTAATGGAATTTTTCTTCCCCACGGTTCCAGTTAACTCCCGTAGTTTAACCTCCAGCTCTGCCGACACGCTGTCTGCTATTAGCTCCCACTTGTAAACGCCATCAACAAAACGGAAATTATACCTGCTAGAGACCGTGTTGCCTTCCGAGTCCGTGGTGTAATAGATATAAGTATCTCCCACGTGCTTGGATCTCTCGGTGTCCGTGGTCCACTCGTTCGCCGGGTAATTGTTTAACGTCGGTTCGACTTCCCCGTCCCAGCTTTGTATAGCTCCATCAAGCTGGTTTTGCATATCGGGGATAATAATACCCGTCAAGTTATCCACGACAGATTGAATAGCATCAGCGGTATCCTTTGTCTCCTGTATAGATTGTTTGTTATCCTCTATATCTTCGTTTATCCCGTCAATCACGTCGCTAAACTCCCCGTGCCTCGTGAATAAACCGATACGTGACGGGTCGGTTGGGCTTACCCCTTCTCGTAACACCCATTTCCCGGACAAGTCGTAACTATTCACCCCGGCGTATATCGTTCTACCGGCATCGTCAGAGAAAGAAGAATCCATTACAACCCATTGCAAGTACGGGTCCGTACGGTGACCGAATTGAACAACCTCGTCACCGACGGCGGGAGCCATTGAACCAGCGTCCATGTCAGTCTTTGAAACGTCGATGTAATCAACCCCGATACTATCCACCAAACGCCACCAGTACCTCTGTTGTGAACCGTACCGGTTACATCTCGCTTGCGCGCCGACGGTGAACTGGTTTACTTGACCGTCCTCCGTCTCCATGTAACAACGCCAGTATCCATCGAACTCTTCCACCTTGTTTATTTTCATCCCGGCGGGGGATAACACTTGCCTACCTCCACGGTAAAACATCTGTGCGACCACCAAAGCCAGTACCTCAAGGTACTTCCGGATAACTCCCTTGTCCATGTGAACCTCTGCCTTGTTCACCACGCCAACACCTGTACCTGTCATGCCGGCGACAAAGTTATCAGTCATCAATCGATCTGTTATCGTGATGACCTTACCTATAACGTCACGGAGCTTGGCGTCCCCTTTGTCGGTGATGTGCCAGTTGTCTTCATTGGAGGTAACGCTATTGAACTCCACGGCGTCGGACTTGCGGACGGGTTGGTCAAAATAATCTTCCCATTTATGACCTTTGAACAATTCTGAATCTCCTGCGGAATCAGCGTATAACGCCTTTATTTTGTCATTTAAAACATACAAATATTGATCCAACATCTTCAACTCTTCCTTGCTCCAATAACGAGCATCAGGTTTTCCTCCTCCTCCACCATTTCCACCATAGTCAATGAAGAAATTAATAATATCAAGCAATAGCCCGCCAACAGCCTCGTTCGTGACTGATGAAGGTTCAAAAGCTCCTCTAATTTCCTTCGCCCTATCTCGTAAATTATCTTCAGTTGCCATTAGTTGAACGTGTTTTCAAATGTTTCAATATGAATTCTTCCTGTTCTTGGAGCAGAAATTGAATAAGAAGGGGTAGAATCAACCATCTCAACTGTCATTCCTCCCTGCATCATCTCTTCTTCATCGAAATACAATCCTTCTGAATATCCTTCTTCTTGCCTTAAAAGTTCAATATTTAACCCCACGTAAGGGTAAGCATCCGATCCAATAACTTCAAGTTTCGCCCCGTCATTTTTAACGACTTTTACCCCGTTAATTAGTATGCTATCACACGATAACAACCTGTTAATCTTGTCTGCCAACCAAGAAGGTAGACCGTATGAATTACCAAACGTGTATTTCCTTACAGTGTAAGGGGTAGAATCAAGCAAGTATACCACTCTATCTTGCGAAGTGTAGATTACATCATCCGAATTGTAACTTATATCCGACGATTTAACCCCTCCATCAACTCGCAGCACGAAAAAGTAAGCGTATTCAGAATCTCGAAAAATACAATCAAATTTATTTGTTTTACAAGTATATGTTAGCAACAAACTTTCGGGGAAAGTTCCAATCTGTATACAATTTGAATAAAAAGTAAACTTTCCGGCAGTAGAGTACAATTTTACTCTATATATGCCATCTGGCAAATTACAACTTCCCCTAAAAATAACGTGATACCAGTTATTAATATCAATGATTGTACTATCAAACTGAAGCACGACATTTAAATTATCGTCCACTATACTCGCCGCCACTTCTCCCCTTGCTATACTTCCCCCGTAATGTGCTTGAAAAACGATATAATCACCTTTATCCCATTTTTGAATAAAAGGAGTGTTATATTTTTCCGTGTATAAAATATTTTCTTCTTTGAACACTATTGGGTTCAGCCGGGGAAACGTCAATGCCATAATATTCAATTAAAAAGAGGGTCAATGCACGCACTAATCGTGCATTGACCCTCTCGGGGTTCTTTTCAATACAAATGTAATAAAATTTATATTGAAATCAATATTACAACTCGATTAATTTCCATTTCTGAGATTTATTCCTTCCGGGATTCTCGCTTATAGATTCTATAAATCCTTTTAATATTTGACCTTCGTTAATGAATGCTATATATCCCCTGTATCCTTCCTCGATCAATTCAGAAATATTTCTAGGGACTATCGTTTCAAATTCATGATTGATCGGTTTGAACAAGTAATTATATCCGTCCAAATTTATATCCGAATGTTCAATAATGTTACCTGTTGATGTCACATTGTAATCTTTTGGAGAAGAAGCGAATTTTAATATTGACCCGGAAAACATGAACAAGCTTTTTATATATTCTATCTGACGTAATAAACATCTCTTGGGAGACAAGTAGACGTTAAAAGCCGTGTCCTCGGCAAAATTATCGCTATTCAATATCTTGTAGTAGCGGTTTAAAGAATACCCGTTTATAAAACCGTATATTTGACTTCCAGTATGGATAATGAACACGTCATTATCATTATCGCTATCCGTTGTCTCTTGCTGCTCGTAATCTATTATAGTAAACTCGATACCGTACATATCCGCACGATAAGGACTGACAAGATTCAATTCCTTTCCATTATGCTTCGAGTTTATTGAAAATTCAAGGGTGGTGTTAAATTCCTTCTTCCCGTTTACCTCGTCGTACGTTTGATCCTCGTATCCAATTTTAAGCTTGTTGTATATATCATTATCCTTCACTTTCATTGAATAATCGTTAATATCACCTACTTCCGTGATCATCGTGTTTCGATCATAGAAATAGTTTATATTCTCTATTTCCAACGTTTCTACCCCATCAATATTTCTAAACGTGTAGGCGGCACCGAACATGGATTTAAATGCTTGAAAGAAATCTTTAAGAGATGTTTTTATCTTTGCTCCCTGTATGCCACGTATGAGATTACCGGAGGTGATAAGCATTTTGCTTACCTCTCCCATCGTCAATAAATCGGATTTGATTTTATTATATTGTCCCTCGGTCGCTTTATTTACCAAGTTAGATAATAGATCCAACGGGCGCAACCCGAAAATGTCCTTACTTTTACTTGATCTATAAGTATAATCAAAACTTACCTCTAAATCTGCATCAACAATCATTTGTACGGCAGAGCTAAGTGTCCCATGCCCTTTACATGTATAATCAATAACAGCGAAAATCTTCTCTCCTTTATTCACGTTAAATTTGATTGTTTTTTCCGTGTATACGTCTTGAGTCACAAATAATGGTGTCCCACTAGATTCATATTTGTACACGGAGTACGTTGAATCACCTACTTTTAAATATATGGAACAATTAGCTGAAAAATCATCAAGATTTCCAGTCCATGAAAACGTGATCTTATTTATCTTGTACTTTACATTACAAGTGATGTTTGACTGATCGTTAAACATTGCGATCCAATTGTCATTAGACATTGTTCCTTGATCAACGTCATGAAAAATATTTTTAGGATCAAAATCCTCTTTATTCATTATCATAGAAGAAAAAACATCTGTTCTTTGCTTAGCGCCGGATAACGTGTTGTCCTCGTAAAATGAAAAAAAACTTGAATTACTCAATATCATCAATCTATCATACCTGACAAAATCGGATGCGTTAGGAATATCAATTTCATAGGTCGTGTCTAAATTCGCATCGATTGACGCCTTGTAACTTATGTCCGAAGTGACAATAGATACTTTGTTCTTTGAATTTTCGTAAGAATAAAAATCAATATCCCCGCTATAATAAGGTTTGAAACTAAAAGTTTCGTAATCATATTCTTCCACGACAAACCGCACTTTTGCAAAAACACCATCAGTATTAAAACAATCTCTCAAGTAGTCCGCGTCTTCTTTTATAAAAGTAAAGCTGGTGGAATATTTGATCATGATACCGGCACTGTCCGAACTTCTGTTCCAGTTTAACACGTTATTATTCCACTCGTCCGGGGAATACTTGCACTCGTATTGAATTCCATCACGTTCGAACAGAAATCTGAATTTACTCGGGAAAATGTTCATATTACTATCTTTTAATAAAAAAAGAGGATCAAGCACACGTGAATGTACCTGACCCTCTTGGAGTTCTTATTGCAAAGATACCACTTTTATCCCTTGTTTTTGCAAGTAATTCACGAATTTATTAAAGTACCCTGAATCTATATATTCCTTGATCACGCACTCTCCCCTGATTTGTTGTACATTACTAACAAAAATGCGCCAACCTCGTGTAAGATTCTCCCACTATCAAAAAACGATCGTTTTTTGATATTTTCACGTCGTGTATTACTTATACGAAGTCACTCTTGAAAAGTTGTGTGTTAAATGAATTATTACCTATTTTAAACAATAATTTGTAGATTGTTTACTATAAAAATCCCCGGCCATAACTGGAACCGGGGATTCGCTTACAAACAGGGGGTGGCTATACTATCTGTCTATTCATCGTTACCATGTCAAACAATTTTTCAAACATTCCAACGTAGTAGAGCGGTTGGGTTTCTTTCGGGTTGCTTGGATTTATTTGATTCTCCCCGTACTTCATGCCCTCTTTCGTGAGGGATTTGAAAGTCTTCGTCTTGCCGGAGCTGGACGGTCTTTCTTTTACCTCTAGTAATCCCGCGGCTATCATCTTTTGATTAAACTCTCGTGTCGATATGGGATTTCCCATACGGCTTAACAACTCGGTAGGGGAGAGAAGTTGATCGACCGATTCCGTGTAGTTCGGTAACGGCAAGCCTAACGGATCACCGATTGACTTCACGAGTAATAGCTTGGAACTATCGTTCATGTTTAGCGTGTTCATGGCGAATTTGGCTACCATAATCTTCGCTTTCACGATGGAAGGATCTGCCGGGTTTAACTGGAATGATGTTGTCTTGTGAAAGACTTTACGGTAGACTTCGAAGACGGGACGGACTTTCTTCACGATGAAGTATTCAAGGCAAGGGAGAGTGAGAAAATACATATCCACGTATTTTGCGCCGGAGACCTGCTCAACCTTTCGGTTTACCAGCTTGAAATCTACATTTTCAATAAAATCTCTCTTCAAAGCTTCGACTGCTTTATTTTTAGCAGCATACACCAACGGCCATACCTCCTCCAAGTTCACCGGAAATTGTTCACTAGACTTCGCCAGTTTCAAGACAGCGTTAAAATATGCTTTGATTTCGCTGTCGCTACTTTGTTTAGTTAATTGATTCATAATGTATATCCTAAAGTTAAATTAAGCATATCGTATTCCGGGGAATGTATAAACTCTGTAACAGCTTTCTCGTTGTCACGATTCGCATCAAATTCTAAAAAGACTTTCCCCGTGTCCTTGTGTTTAAACAATAGTACACTGGTTCCGGCAAACGGGATCATGTAAACTCTCAATGTTTCGTTATCTAAGATTAGTTTCATGGCATTATGTATTATCTGAATAAACAATTATATTTCGTGTCGAACACTTGATTTTGAAAAGTATAGGTAGAGGCGGTATCCACTGGTTGAGATAAGATCGCACGTTTCAAATTAAAGCCACTCAATACTTGTTTGCGTCTATTCTTGATGATAGAACTCAAATAAAAGGTGAAATTCGAGCTATTGGATTTAAACCACCGCCAAGAATCTTTCAGTGCATCACTCATTGTTAGTTTGAATCTTTTAGCGATAAAATGTGCTACTAACATGATTTCTCTCTTTCCATATATTTTATTTAGTGTTTCCATTGTTCGTGATATTTATTGTTACTTTCTAGACGCAAAAGTAACATCAAATATCACATCATCCAAATAAATAATGTTAAAAGTAACATCAAATATCACTTTATTTATTTTACAGTGACTTTTAATGTTATTGTCTAAATAATTTCTATCTTTGCAGCGTAATATTTAATATCACGCCTAATGGAACTTAGAATAAAAGAAATATGTAAGCAAAAAGGAGTATCGATAGCCGATTTGGCTGATCGTGTTGGATTAAAAAGGGAAAGTTTAAGTAGAATGATTAATGGAAATAGCGGAACAACTTTAGACACTCTAAAAAATATAGCTGACGCTCTTGGGGTGAAATTGACCGACTTATTCGAAAAAAAAGAATCCGACATTATCGGTTTCCTCCGGGTACATGGCTATTTAAAGCAAGTAGCGAGTTTGGAGGATTTGGAGCAGTTGGTAGATGACATTAAAACAGGGAAAATATAATAACTACTAAATAACAATACTATGCCAGCAATGCAAGACTTAAAACTAGAGGATGTAATAGGAAAGTGGTTCCTAAATATAAATGATTCTATTAGATTAATTATTGGCCCAAAAGAAGTACAATATATTGACATGACTAATAACAGTAATTCGTTTTATGAATCAATTTCAATGAAATATCTTGCCAATCCAGAATTTCCCCACAACACGGTTCAACTATCGGAGAGTATTATAATATATATGCTACACGATGACGGAAATATTGAATTTAAAATCAAGGGTGAAAGATCGGAATTTGAAAGACATTAAACCATGAAAGACATCGAAGAAATAAAGAAACTAAAGCAAGAAACAGAGAGTAAAATAGCCGCCCTGTTAAACGACTTCATGACAGAAACCCAATTATCGGTGGAGTCAGTTGATATTACAACGTTTCGATTGAATCCAGAAACGGATAGTAAGGTGATTAACGTGGAAATGGAGGTAAAATTATAACAGAAGACACTTGTTGATCGTGTAAATGTTATGCTAATTTTATAAAAAATATCCCCGACAAAATGCGGGGATATACACGTACTGTTTGTTTCAGTTCCTACTCGACAATAGTGGTATGCAATTTAAGTTCTTCTGCACAATCAAATCTTATTACAGGAATGTTCACGGTTTTTATCCCTGACAATGAAGTTAGAGCCGCAATATAAGATCTAACGTATGGGAACATAATTGCAGGAGCATTTACATAGAAATAATTACTCAAATTTAATTTGTCATCGTCTTGTTTAAAAATGAATAACCCTTCTAACGTAACATTCGCATCAAAACTTCCATTTTCATCCTTAACATTAACCTTTAAAGATAACGTGAAAATAGATTTTATCTTGTTCAGAACCCCACTAGGAATGATATTTAAACTAAATTCTCCGCTTTCTATAGGTCGTTGTTTTATGTGCGATTCTACAACTATTATCTTATCTAACCTAAATGCCGTTTGTTTATCCTGTGTCATGCTGCTGCCGAATAATTTGTAAAATCATTATTAGGGAAAACTTCGTGTGTAACAAAGTTTTCATTGTCAATATTTTCAACCCAAATATCACATGGATTGAAAAATAGTTCCTCAATTGTCGGACCTCCTAGATCCATTTCATTCACTTCGTTCCAGTCCGTCAAAATTTTGTCTTTGGGAGTTTCTTGGAAATATTTCCTTAACAACTCTACGCTTTTAAATGTTTCCATAACATCTATCTTTATTGATGAACTTTTACTATCTCTTTACGTGATATATTCAAATTTTGTTGCTTAAAGATACAAATTTGCATCCTTGAGTTTAAATCCATTCTGCACGGAGATGCATCTACAAAACGGACCATATCTCTATTAGGATGATCTTGTGCTTTAATTGAATCATATTCAAATATACCTTTACAATCATTATTCCTTTTTCTAAGAAATTGAATTACTTTTGAAACAGGAATATTCTCTAACTTTAATTCAGTCTTAGCTAAGGCTATTAACTGTTTAAATTCTTCTTGATGACGTCTACTACCTACTAAATCTAAAATATTATTACAAGTCATCTCATATTCAACCACAACATATTTTCCCGCATATGATGATTCTCCCCACTGTTTCGCTCTCTCAATATCTTGATCCCAAAAATAATAACCATACGACAACCATGCATCACGTCTAGTACAGATATATGGGGCATTACGTTTCACCTCCTTGTTTAAGTTATCTTCACCCCTGTATTCCACAGTCTGATATGCAATAGTATCGTATTTCATTTAGCATCTCATTACTACCCATAATATATGTTAATATATATTATATACAACTTTGTGGGTGCAAATATCATACTAAAAATCTAATTTATCAAGATCATTAATATATTTATAATCTATTTATAATTGATCTAAGAATAAATCGCTGAAAAAGATCATGATTCAAAATATTTTTCCAATCAAAAATAAATAATAATCCCCCGGCTTGATAGGTGGGGGATTATGTTATTATTCTTTCTTGTTTCCATCATATCTATTTATAACTTCAACCAAAGCTTCTTCGTAATTATAAATATCATTCATGGATTCAAGTAAATTTTTTACTTCCTTCTTGTTTTCATCTAAAATAGCAATATACTTTTTACTCGTATTAAAATACATTCTACATATTGTTTTCCTGTTGTTATCATCTAACAATATTCCAAAATATGTTTGAGTATCTCGATAAACAATTCGATCTACATTCACATATTTACGCAACATCGCTCTAACTATGTGAAAAGATTCAAGCTCCTCTTCTGTCGTGACAATCTTGTCGTCATTATTGTCGGTTACTTGATCTGATGTTTGCTGAATATCCTCCTGTTTTTTGTCTATCTCTTTCTCTTTATTTAATACCGTTTTGAAACGATCGGTAATAATATCACTTATAACTTGAGCGAAAGAACGTTTGGTTAAATCTGTAAATTGCTCGAGAATTTTAGCTGTCATTAAGCCAGAATACACTTGTTTTCCCAACAATCTTACGAGAGGTTCGCTAGGGGATTCTATTTCTTGTTTAATAATATCTTTTAATCCCTTCATGTATTTCAATTCACTAGCGGCATTTACAATATTCTCTACGTCAAAATAGGACTTATGAAATTGTTTTACCTCCTCTATTTGCGAATCTCTTAGATCAAGCATATTCAATACCAAAAATGGCTTTTCGTCCATCTTGTTTGGCTCGTCTAAATCCGTGTAGAATCGATACTCCATGCCATTGGTTAATATTCCAAATTTAGCACAAGACACGTGATAGTATCTCAATAATTGATTATCATGAGAATTCAATTCTTCTTCTATATGCTTGCATTCAATCAATATGATGGGGTCGCCATCTCTCATTATAGCATAATCTATTTTCTCTCCCTTTTTTGTGCCAATATCACATATAAATTCCGGAACAACCTCGAAAGGATTAAACACGTCATATCCCAATGCTTGAATAAATGGCATAACTAAAGCATTTTTAGTTGCTTCCTCCGTTTTGATGTTGTCTTTTAGTTTCTCAACACGCTCGGCAATCTGTTTTATTGAATCTTTAAAGTCCATAAATAAAAATGGCGAATCCTTGTTCCTAGTGCGCCCACCGGATGCTGAAAACCGGAACCTGTTTTTGCAGATTACACTACGGACAAGGATTCATAATACATTCAACATAATTGGGCAATGCAATATTGTAAAAATATATTAATATAACAAGGAATTTGAAAAAAAATAAAATTTAGAATACAAATAAAATCCCTGCCTTTTTTATCATAAGGCGGGGATTTATGTTGAAAGTTAGTAGTAATCACCAATCATCATTTTCATCAGAAGTTGTATTGCCCTCTTTTAAACATTTACTCAAATCCGAAAATAATAAATCAACTTGTTTGCGTATAACCTCTGCCACTGCAATATTCATATTCCTGCCATATTTTTTACCTGTACCAACAATAACATTGTTTATAAAAAAATCTTCCAAATTAACTTCACTAGTCGTAGCATTAGCATTCGTATTAATTTTAAAATCAGTTAGTATCACTCTATATCTACTGTCTTTAAACTGAATAACTATTGAAAAAACGCTTGTATATGAAATATTAAATTTTACCGAAGGCAATTTAAATGTTACAGGAAAATTACCATTATCGCCTATTTTCAAATTCTTGTCATCAATAAAAAAATCTTTGTCGTTGAATCTATATATCAGAAATTTTTTTGCCAATTCATATAACTCTGGAGCTAACTTTCCTTTAACTGTATCAATACACATAAATTCATATTTACCTGTTTCTTTATTCATGGGAAATTCTACTCCTGTATCTATTTTACTCTGAGATAAAGAATTAAACCCAATAAATACAAACAACAAACATACAAGTATCCTCATAGCACGTATTTTTTTTAAATTTCATCCATTACAGACTCTTCTCTTTCTTGTTTTGCCTTATCTAGATTCACGCTATTTTCATAAGACACGGAAACTTCGCATGTATTTTCTATTTGAATTGTTATAGCACCAGCTTTTAATATGTAAATAGACGCACATAAACACTTATCATTTACCAATGCTAACAATTCGCATCCATCTCCCTCGTAATACGGCTCTTTAAAAAAAATGCCTTCACGGGACGGCTTGCCGTATTTCTTTGAAAATAAATCTCTAACACTTTCATACTCCTTTTTCAAACTTTCCCATGTACCACCACCAAAATATATTGCGATCTTCCATACAATTTTACTTTTAGGAGTAGGAACAATGTAAAGCCTACATTTTTGTCCAATAAATTCACCTAACATTATTACAACATTGTTTTCTTCAGCTTTATCGAAAACAAATCCTTTTGTTTTCATCTTATTGATAAATTCGTCAATATTACCATCTATTTCCACACCATTAAACTTCAATTTATCAACAATCGAATCTTGTTTAACTTGAGCATTTAATGATAATGTAGTTAAGATTGCAATCAAAAGAGAAAACACCTTCGCCATAACATAATATTTAAAATTTCCCACAAACCTACAAATTATCTTTGAATGCGCAAATTTTTATTTAAGTATTCGTCAAGTCCTTTCTTTTGATCGTACACCTTCCACGTACCGTTTTGATCGAGAGTGACGCTAATTTGTGAGCGATTTTTCTCTATTGCCCGAACAACATCTTTTAAGACACCTTCGAGCGTGTCAATGCGTTTTTCAATTCGATCCGTTGAAGTAGGCATACTTGTATCAAGTCTCGGAGCCTTGGTTATCGACATCAAAGCCTCGTTCACGCTAGGCAATACTTCTGTCCCTTTAGGTAAATCAACAAGCGTGGGAATACTAGGAGTGACGTAATACCCTCCGTCCGGCAATATAGCTACCTCTTTCTGTCCTCCATCACCGACTATGGCCAATCCTCCGGGGTGATCTTCTGTACCTTTGGCATATTTAGGGATTGGCTGGGCAGCGATAACAGCGGCTTGTAATGCTCCGGTTGCTATTGCAATAGGTATCTGGGCGGCAGCCATAGGAACAAAAGGTAATGTCACAGGATTTGCGGCCAAAGTTGCCATTATTAATTTTATATTAGCTACAGCCTTGGCAGTTTCCATTGCTACCTGCATTAATTGATAAGCTTTTTCTGCTATGGCTTGTTGTTTTTGCATCTTTTTCTTTTGCTTTTCTAACCTATCTGTCTGCGCTGCCGCTCTTGCCTCTATCGCCATTTTCCTTGCTTCGGCCTCTTCATCTGAAAGTCCTATCTGTTCAATAGCCTCAATGTCTGCATTCTTACGTTCTTCAATCTTCTCAATCTCTGAATCAAGTTGTTGAACTCTTCTTTCAAACATTGAATTAGTGACAGAAGCTACCGTAGACAACGCTTCCCCAATCAGTTGAATTCTTTGGTTTTGTAACTCTTTCTCCAACTCCTTTCTTTTTTCGGCAGCCTTAGTGTCGTTGTCTATTATTTGCTGGTTTGCCCACTGGTTATACTCAACTCTTTTCTGCGCAAGTTCCTTCTCGATATTCTTCAACTCCTCTCCTTGCAAGCCGGAATTTTTCACAATGTCTTCTAATGTGGAAATATCACCTTCAAAAGCTAATTTATTATACTTACGGGAAATTTCAAGTTTTTCCTGCTCGAATTGTTCCTTTGTCATATTCGTTGAATTATAGCGATCTGCTAAAGCTTTCAGTTCTTCCGATTCTGCCATATACGCCTGTTGCCGGATCATCAACGATTCGTCTTTTATTCTCTTCACCGAGAAAGATGAATTTATCTTCTCAATATCTTGTTGCCTTTTTTGTTCGAGAGCAACAATAGTATTATTAATAGATTTTCTAGCTTCTTCAGTCAAATTTTTTTCTTGCGCTAATCGAAGTTTCAAATCTTCGACTTGTCGGTCGTAGCTATTGTTCAAGATCTCTATTTGCTTTTCCTGTCCTTCTTTCATTAGAGACGTTACAATATCTTCAAGTTGTCGTTGAGCATCAGTATTCATTTTCAAGACTTCTTTATTAAAGTCTTCACGAGTTTTCTTGATGTCCTTCTCCCGGTTCTGTTCGAGTAAAATAATAGTTCGATTTATCTCTTCTTGAGCTTTCTTGGATAGGGTTGTCTCCTCTCGCAACTTGGTCTTAAGAGACGTTATTTGCCCGTCGTAATTTGCGTTAATCTGGGCTAGTTGTTTGTCTATACCTTCTTTCATTAGCGATACTTGGGCAGCTTTTCGAGACTTCACAAGCTCATCTTCAGCTTTTTTCTCTTCCTTCATTTTATTAATTGCTTCAGTCCTTTGCGCATTCAATTCTCGGGTCTTAGTATTCAATTCTATAGTTGCCCTAGTTACCGCAATCTTTGCTTCGGAAAGTTTATCATTAGTTGCTGCATCATTGTCTGCCCAACTAGCCTCTGTTTCAAGTATTCTCAAATTTTCTTCTGCGATAGCCTTTCTTTCTTCTGCCACCTTAGTTTCTATAGCAATGGCTTCATCAAGCAAAGCAATTCTTTCCTCCGTCGTGTACTTATCTTTCTGTGCAGCTCTGTTTCTTAAATCAGACACTTTTAATTCAGCTTCTGCTGATTCTTCATTAAATTTACGAGTCCGCTTGGTTAACTCGTACTTCGCCTTCTCTATTTCAATAGCCTCCCTATTAGCATCGTTCACTTCTTTTATGTATTTCCCCACAAAAGGTAATTTCTCGGCTAATTTTGCTAAAGATCCAAGTAACTTCATCTGAACTTCAACAAGGGATAATATAAAGCCAACTCCTTTTTGAACCATACTCAAAAAGAAATTAAACGCACGGGTCAATGGAGCAAGAACAGCATTCCATCGAGCCGTGGCCTCCTCGCTAGATTTCATGACTTTTACCAAAACACCAATAGCCAAGGCTATAGCAGCAAGAATAGCTACAACTGGATTAGCAAGTAAGCCTAATAACGCTTTCCCAAACGCTTTTGCCCCACCAACCATTGCAGAAAAACCTCCGGCAACGCCTTTAGAATTTCCAGTAATGTCAATTAACTGACCGATAAAGGGATTTTGACTTGCAATCACTCGTTTAATAGCCCCCTCGTAATCCCCAATGGTCTTATGGTGGTTGCCGATAGAAGCATTTAATTCATTCAATTTTTCGTCAGTAGCGTTTATTTGCGCAAGCAATTCTTGACCAAACGGGGAATTACGTATGTCATCACCTAATGATCTATAAACCTTCTTCATTCTGCCTACTGCTTGTTCCATTTCATCCATAGAACCTTTGGCAGCTTGATTCATTTTAACATCATTCTTAATGGCGCTAGACAATTCAGATATTGCTTGTTTGCTTTCTTGTTGCGCACTTACAAGAGCTATTCTTTGATTCTTCTGTTCTTGAGTTAATTTCCCATTCTGTTTTTCAATCTTGTTTAACTTGTCAATCTCTGACTTTAGGTTAGCTAGAACAGTTTGCTCTTGCAACAAAAGATTAATGTTTTCGCTTCGACTTCCAATATTGTCATTAATCCTATCGACAGCCTCCCGGTAAGCGTCAGCCTCAGCTTTAATCGCATTAGAGTTATCTATGGCCGCTTTAGATTCGTTTTTCTTTTGGTTAATATTAGCCTGAGACTGGGCCATATCATCTTTCATGGCCTTTGTCCGGTTGTTAAGAGCATTGGTTTCCTCGTCAATCCTTTTCTGTAACTCGGCAATCTTGGCTAACATATCCTGCTGCGTCTTCGCCAGCCTCTCGTTTAACTGAGTCTCTTGTTTCTTGAGAGCGTTCAACTTGTCTACCTGTTTGGCGTATTCCTCTTGCGCTTTCCTCACTTTATCGGTAGCATCAGCTACTTCCTTGAACGACCCTGATTGCTCTATCGTTTTATTCAAATCCGAAGCTTTTTTAGCGAATTTCTCCATGTCGGATAAAGTGCTTTCAATTCCAGCCTTGACGGCCTGCACTTGTTTATTTATCGCCTCTATATCGAATATCTCGTTTATTTTTTCTGTTGCCATTGTTTCAAGTTTATTTCGATTTCTAACTTGTATTGATTCATGATATTGATGTACTCCCTAACGGTCACTTTCATTGGATCAATCCGGTAATTCATGAACTTGGAAAGGGAGACGAGCGTTTCCGTGATATGCTCCTTGTTCGCCTGCGTGACCGTTGTCTTCGTGGCGTAGGCTTTTTTATTCGCTTCCAGCTCCATGTTTAGCATCTTCAAGTTTTTCATGACCCTAGCAAGATCCTTGTGATACTGTTCCCTGTTTGCCGGGTCAAACTTGTACTTGTACCCGAGATTTCGCAGAACCCCGGCGGCGTTCTCGCTATGCTTGTTCAATAAAACTTGCACGCAACTATCAGCAATCATCAGCCTTAGTGAATCCCGGAAAATATCTTTTAATGATTTCGTCAACTCCACGTACTTGTTGTTATCAATATCTCTAGCGTATTCCTCGTTTATTGATGTCCAAGCCTCTTTCACCCACGATTTAGGTACGAATTTAACCTTCTTTAGCGCGCTTAAATCCCCGTTAAGGCACTTTATAAACCTGTACAGTAATAATTCATCACACCGGGAGTACAAACTCCAGCGCTTCAAGCACCCTGTCAGATATAGGGTAAACCGCTTGAAAATCGTATTTATCCTTGTTCTTGTATATGAAGTAGGCTTTTTGATCAATCGAAGCCATTTTTTGAGCGAGTTTTTTAACCCTCTCGTAATCTTTTGAATAAATCTTGTTTTGGCAACCACAACTCATAGTTTTAGAATTTCCTTTATTTTTTCAATCAAAACGGGTATAGCTTCATCCCTGTACTCTTCTTTTGATTCATCGGATAAACCGAATATCTTCTCCCCGTACTTGTCTTTCAATTCTTCGCTCTTGTTATCCATACTATCAATCTCGATCTCGTCCGACCCCACGTCCACGAACATATCACGGAAGAAAGCCCCGGTATCGTATAAAGTCACGATGTCCGGGTCTCTTCCCTTTTCTTTTTTCTTCTCTCTTGTAAAATACGTGTACGCCGGGGTTATCTCGGTCCCATCAGAACGAATCCCCTGCATCAACTGATCTTGATTCCTGTCGATTATCAAGTCTCTCGTCTGACCTATTGTCATCTTTATCGCCCGATCCACGTCCAGACTTTGAAATCTTTCGAGCATTTCCCTTGGTGTCATTATCGTACTTTTTCATGTCGTGAGCGATCTTGTATACCTCCCTTAACGTGGCCTTTCTTTTATCCTCCGTTAACCACGTGGAGAAAACATTATTGTAATATTCAACGAAAGCATCTTCGCTAGAATAAGACAAAACGGCGGAAAGTTTAAAACTCCCGCCGTTTACCTTTATTGAATCCATCACGAGATTTTCACCGTTAGTGGAGTGATTTCAATCCCGTACTCCGGGGAACCTCCAACCCCAGCAGTGGCGAGTTCAGCCACTCCAACCGGAGCGATCTTGTCCCCGTTCTTGAACGTTCCGGTAAACTTCAATAAACCAGAAGCGAGCGCCACCGCCGTTACCGATACTCCCTGTCCCCACAGGCTCTCGTCAGCTAATTCATCACCGTAAACACTCAATATTGATTGCCCGCTACACTTGTTCACGATATCCACGGTAACAGATTCCGCCGTTGCCGATTTTTGGATCATCTCGCATTCCCGGTTCCCACGAATCTCGTATTCTATATTATCAGTAGTTTGAACGTAGGCTAATGAATCAACGAACTCGGAAGGATTAGGGAACGATATGGTCACGTTATACCGGGTTATTGTAGTGTCTCCGGCCCATACTGGTTTTGGCACGTAGAATTGCGACATGGTGAAACCACGAACACCTCCCGATTTGGTTTTTACACCCGCCAATCCATTGTCAAGAACCAAGAAAGCGTTATACTTGTCACCGTTAAATTTACGAAGATTTGCGGCGTAGCACGCGGTCCCATTTACCAACGGGAATGTCCAGTTGTAAGCACCGTCATTCAATGTTTTCGTGTACCCGATACCAAGAGATTCGGTAGCCGGATCTTCGCTATTGTCTGTTATAGTCCCGAACCGGAAGATCGGATAAACCCTATCCTTGGCCGCACCTTGTGCCGCCTTTTTTAACGTCTCTATAAGATCATCGGTTTCCTCGCCTGAATACTCTTTGCCTTTACCAGTCAATATGATCCCGATCACTCTCCCGGGTAGGAAATCACATTCAGGAACCCCGGTATTCCCGTTATTTTGCCCGCATTGCGGTTTGTTTATCTCGTTCATATTAAAAATTTTTTGTTAGATTATTACATTTATTCTCCCTAAAAAGCACGTTCATGTCGTTTATCTCGATAGCGTCTATATGATCATCAAGTATCGCCTTGTCATATCCTTGTAAAGATTCTCTCCCCATTTCAAAGTGGTTAATAAGCGTGTGGTCCAGTGTTGAAGAAATTGTCACCTTCTTTATTTCACCAATTAAAGCCTCGTAAGCCGGAAACAAGATGGGTTTATAATTCTGCTCAAGCCTCTCGTCCGCTTTCAATGTTTTCTTGGTCATGGTTGCGATCAAGAGCCTCAAACTAGATCTAGCACCATCATCGGTTATTCTTTGTTTGAACGGCTCTATTAACGCTACTAGAGGATACTTCACTTTGCCTCCTTTACCCAACGTGTTCAAGTTTTCTACTATTTCACGGAGTGTCCCATACTGAAATGATAATTCAAATCCAACCACCACAGAGGATTTCTTTACCACTTCACTCAATATATCCTCCACGACTATCATAGGTTGAACGTATTTATCCGTTTAAGTAAATTCACGTCGATATTCCGGTAATTAAAACTACCTGTCGACTTCATCCACTTTTGAATGTCAATCACCCAATCCACCATTTCATTCCACGCCCTACACATCTTTAAAGCCGGGGAAACCCTCACCGAGTTATCCGAATCCGTTTCCATCTCACCCACCCCGGTTGTTATAGATACGTTATCACGGCGATACCAGTAATACACGTAATTCGCTATAGGGGATAATTTCAATGTTTCATCAACGAGTTTATTTTTAAAGTCAAGCCATTTGCCAGATAACTCTTCTCTCTCTATTTCCTTGTAAAACTCATCAGCACAATCTCGTCCTAGTAAAGAAACAAGGAAACGCCTCTCGTACTTGTTGATAAAAGATAAGAGCAATTCCAAGTTAGAACTAGCTATCTGGCTGCTTATTCCATTACCGACACTATTCAGGTTCGGTATAACAATCTCTCCCTTGAAATATTCCTCGTTGATTAACATATCCTGCTATTTATCGGTTTGCTCGGTTGATTTTCCACGTGATGACCTTCCTCTATTCCCCTTCCCCTCGTCATCTTCATCAACTTTCCCCTTCCCCTCGTCATCTTCATCAACTTTCCCCTTCTCTCCCGGTCCAACTTGAGTAAATTTTACTAATCCACGAGCGAGCCGAACTTTATTCTCTCTCATGATCACGTCCACTACTTTTTCGTCTCCTTCTATAATTACTCTCTTTTTCATAGGTAAATATTAAAGGAAGGGGTGTTACCCCCTTCGTGATTTTCAATTTTATTTTTTCGTGATTGCAGTAATCACGTCATCCAACTTCCCGTAAGCAAAAGCGAACGGGTTATATACAGGCATCAACACCTCTTCTTGAGCGATCACGGTAACTTGATTGGTTAATTTACTTTCAATATCTTCGGCAAACTCGATAAACAAGGACGTGTAATCTACCAATGCCGCCGCATTTGCCATATCGCCGATGAAATAGTGACCCGGTGGAACAATAGTCGTTTCCACGATCACCCTACCGGAAATTCTCTTCGTGCCATCAATTCCAGTTATAAGGTCTAGTGATCTACCAGAGGTATCTTTCAATGTTTGAATCATGAACACGTCAGACGGGTTCAATGCAACCACATTTGGGGTAAATTCGCCATAGGTTAACACGGCAATCACGGCATTGATCGCATCCCCGTAATTCGGGTCTTCGACGGTGTTGAAGAAATTATTTTTAACTTCGAATGTTAAAGCCTTAATTTCTTCAGGTGAAAGTTTTCCGGCAGTTTTTGGAACAATATTAGCATAAGCGACATCAATCATTATTTTACGATCATTGCACTTGTGTATCATGTTTTCGCTATTCAACTTGCTTGGCGTGCTACTCTCCACTTCTGGAGCACCGGCGAACTTGATCAACATTCCTTCCTCGATCTTGTCGAATGGTTTACTGAACGTGATCATCGTTTGTTCTCCCTTGTTATATGATTCAACACTCTCAACCGATCCAGCTTCCCCTTTGGCAACTACTGCTGTCAGCCATTTTGAAATATCGTTCGACTGTCCAACAATACCGAGTAAATTATCTCCCGTTCCATCACCGAACAAGATTTGAAAATCCTCTGCCATTCTCACCCATTTAGGCAAACGGTTTATCAAGAAAGAACGAAGATATGGACGTGATTTGAGAAGTCGCTTGGAAATATTCACGTGAGTACCAATACGGGCGATATTGGCTGTTTCTTCCTTCATTTTAAAAGCACTCTCTGGCAATCTCCCGTTCTCAGAAACAGCAACAGCGTTTCTGTCAAGATCAACGATCTTGGCGTAAGCGATTGAAGTGAACTCTGGATCTCCTTGATCAACAGTCATCAAATCACGAACGTTAATCCGGCGCTCGTTAACATCTACTATTACCCTACCGGTTTGCTGTGTCGTGAGTAAATTTCCCTCGTAGTTGTTTTCCAAGGAAACAATCCCCTTGATATTGAACGGGATTTTACCTGTTGTTCTTGACTTACTATTAATAAAATCGACCATTTTGGGATTATCAATAATCTCGTCAATAGCCTTCTCAATCATGGATCCTTTCCCAAGTGTAATACCACTATCTTTCATTTTTTGAATCTCTCCAACAATTGATTTAATTGTCTCTTGCATATTGTCCAATGATTTTTTTACTCCATCAGAAGGCATTTTGTCTTTATTTTGCTCAACAAATTCGGCAAGAGATTTTTTCACGACTTCATCAAGGCTCTCTCTTGTTATAAATCCTTTACTGAATTTATCAAAAGCTTCGTTTAACGGGGATTCTACCGCTTTCAAGAACGACTCTTCCTCTTCAGATAGTCCTGCATCCTTTTTCACCAAGGCAATAAATGGAGCCGTTGCCATCATCGCCATCGTGCTTCCGGCATCGCAAAATACGCAAGCCACACCAATCATTGCAAGCACAACAAAAGCAAACATTGTTACCTTAGAACATTTTCTCACTTTGTTAATTAAATTTTTCATACGTCTTAAAAATTAAAATTGGTTTTATTATTTAATCTTGTCCACCAAGTCTTTCAAAGAAAACTTGGATTCTTCTTTTTTTATCACAACATCATTTTTAGAAACATGATTACAGCATTTAGGGCATAACACGTGCTTGGATAATTCATTAACAGATTTTCTAGTATGAATCAATGTCATTACTTCTGACCGAATGTCATTAGCAAGTTTCATGATTTCTTTATACGCAACACCCTCTTTCATCCAAGAATCATAAGATTTAACAGCATCAATAACCTGCTCTTTCAAGACTATTTCCGGCTGATTGTCATAGTCAAAAACTTCACCACAACACGAGCATTTAACGATCGTATCACCAAGTAACGCCTTTCTTATAACATCAATGGATTGTGTTATAGCCTTCAATTTTGCGTCAGAATACTTCATTTTAACAGCTTCTTCAAGAAACTTAATATGTTCTTCTGCTGAAATTGTATTCATCCCTTTAATATCTAACAATGGTGTCCTCTCGTTTGCCCCCCAATTTGTCAGGGTTGAATATTCCCACATTTTCCACTGTAATACCTCCTTGGGATTAGATTTGTTCCTATTGATAGCGTTGACCCCAATCGAATGCTCAAGCGTTCTCCCGTGTTCAGCATATAGCTTGTAGTCCTCGTACGTGTCACGAGCAATCTGTTTCTTCATGTTGAATTGCGAAGTCATTTGCACGAGATTATCTTTTTCTTCCCCGCTAATTGGTACACCGAGAAGAATGCATGGATCATGATTCAAAAACCATTTCAAACGAGCGAAATCTTCTTTCAACGTCTTGTTAAACGAACCGGGCATCGATATATCACCATCAGCATCTTCATTCCCGATCGCATTAACAGCGATAACGACCCGTCCTTGTTCGTCCACGTCGTTAGTTTTGGTCGCAATACTCTTGTTTATTATTTCCATTTCCAAAACATTTTAATAAAAAAGAGGGTCGGTATACCACTTACGATATACTGACCCTCTCGGAGTTCTTTTCAATACAAATGTAATAAAATTTATATTGAAATCAATATTCTATTTTATAAATCTCTCTATTTTATTAAGCTCTTCATCAGACATTTCAAATATTCTTTTGTTGTACATTGAATTATTCACCTTATCGCTTCCAATTCGTGCGATCCACTCGTTCAAAGTTATTATACCAGCCAAGAAATTAGACTTGCAAGTTTCCGAGATAATCTTTTTCACATCAGCTTCTTCTTTAGCGTTTGGCTGCAATACCGGGATATGATCAAAAGAAACACTCAAGTACATACCATCATTCTCGAGTCCAAGAAAAGTATTTAACGCAGAACACAAGTTATTAGCCTCAGGGATAACGACATTCTCGTAAAGAGATTTCTCTGCAGTATCTTGATTAGAAAATGTTGATTGATCTTTTCTTGGGATCAATACGGCTGGAACATTATACGCCCCAGCAATAGTGATGGCATCAAGCAAAGTTTCATCAAATGGTTGTAACTCTTGTATAGATAAGTTGAAACGAACAAAACCTATCGGCAGTGTTGATATCATTGTCGGGTGTTTTTCAGTTGACAACCCGTACGTACTCTGGTAATCTTTTAAAATTTGTTCTTTTTCACCATCTGTCAAAGGAACGGCTCCTGCATCGTCTTTAACATTGCTTACAATAGCCCCGATAGCCCCTCTTTTCACGTAAATGGCATTTCTAGCCTCGTACACGGAAATAAGATTAGATAACGGGTATTTCAATCGTTCAAGACGAGACATACCCCCGATATGGTCACACCCTCTGCCGATAGAAGCATCTTTCAAGTAGAGAATATTTGACGGGGATATATCTACTTGGGAATTTCCTCCTGAAAACCTAAACTTTTCTATAATATCGGTAACATTTTGAGCGGACAGCAATTTTACACGTTGATTGTATATGATTTGAACATCCTGAGATGGCAACACTACATACTCGTCTGTCATTTTCCACCTCATTTTGGGATCAATAAAATCCCCAGTATTTGAATATACGAAAGATTGTCCTGTAACTAGCTTGTATATTTCAATTTGCCGAATAAATTCATTAAATGTCTGTAATGGATTTGGTCTTGATAAAAATTTGTTGATTGACTCGTTATTATAAATAACTGCATCCGTCTTGCTATCTTTCAACTGAAAGCGTCCGTTTGTTATTCTATTCGCAATTGCCATAACAGGGAAAGCAACCTCCGAAATCTCGTTAAATAAAGTGACCACGTTATTAGTTATGGTAGCAGGACTGAAAACGCCTAAATATGACTCTATATCTTTATTTGCAACAACAATAACATTATTATCCTTATCCCTGATAATGCTATTTTTCACGCTTTTCTTGTTAAACCACGGGAATTTCATATTTCTTATCATTAAATATTTGTTTTACTCTTTCTGTGGGGTATTGACACACCTCTGCATTTATCGTGTAAAATTTATTTTTACATCTACAAACATACTCGCAAGTTCCTTTATTCATAGTGGACATTCTACCTATCAATCTTCCACAGGATGGACATCTTATTTCAATATATTTATATTCCCCCATAATTATTCTCTTAAAATATTTCTTCTTAAATACTTGCTTGCTGAAGACAATACATCTGGAACATCATCTTTTTGATCCTTGACATTTTTCAAATAAGAAGTCAATCGTTTCATAGCATAGTCATATTCTTGGAAATTCACATAGTCATTTCTAAAATAAAATCTATTAATTATGAAATACGCTTGGCCACTTATTTTCTCTTCTTTATTCCCCTTCTCCTTGTATATCAGGACACGAATATCACTATTCCTATCTTGAATATTGTTTCGTATATCTTTGCAAGTTTGTATCCATCCCCCGTTACCTTCCAAGCACATATCTGTTGGATTGTGCTTTATTGCCATATCTGATACTGCCGGGATCATGTAGTCTAAACCGTTATTGTTACACAAGAATTCTGGCACGTAAACATACCCATCCATGACATAACCGACAAAACAAGCGAAATCATCTCCCCTGTCAGCTGGATCTCCCCACATTATTTTATAATCAGCCTTAGACAAGTCAACAACGGTAGGATCATAAAAATGCAATTCTGATTTCGGGAATAGTAGCCCCTCCTTCGGTTGTGGATCTTGTTGGTATTGCGTGTCAAACACCATTTCGTTTTTCTTACGTAGATCCTTTAACTCCTCCACGGTTTGCTTGAATGGCCATAGAGCGCATTCCTTACCATTCTCGTCAAAATATAGAGCTGGAAGAGATAAAACATACCATTCGTTTCCATCCCTATCGATCAAATAACCACACAAATCTTCAGGGTGAAGTCTTTGCATTATAATTATTATCGGGGTGTTACGAGAATTCACACGATTTACAATAGTGCTGTCAAATCGATTATTAACCCTTTCTCGTATGGTCGTGCTAGTTGCATCTTCCGGCTTAATAGGGTCATCTATTATTATTGCACCGCCAAACAAAGCAACTCCACCACGATCAACCATTGATATTTCCTCAATCAACTCTTCATCATCAACATTCCCAGCTCCAAATCCAGTAACTTGTCCCGCCGCACTTGTAGCGTACACGCCACCACTACAGGTAGTATACCATTTTTTCTTGGCATCACTAGTTTTCTTTATTTGCACGTAAGGGAACACGGATTGATACTCTTCCGATTTCACGAATTCTCTCACCTCTTCTGAATTATCAAGGGCAAGATCATCAGAATAAGATAGATGAATAAACTTTGAAGATGGATTTATTGCCAAGCCTGCTGCAATAAAATTCTTCACGCATACCTCCGTCTTTCCATACCTAGGTGGCATATTTATAATTACACGCTTGAATTCGCCTTTTAAGACTCGATCGAGAGTATCGCATATTTTTTTATGGTGTTCCCCCACCACAAATTTTCGTCCAAATCTCTTTTTGAAAAAATACCGGGTAAAGGTTAATATTGAACCCGTGAGCTTGTATTGCATATACTCTTGTTTTGTCATCAGTAATCGTTTTCAAGTTCATGATCTATTCTCTTCCTATCCTCTCTCGATAATGGCTTTGCAAAAGATATACTTGTTTCCGTTTTCTCAGGAGCATCATACCCGAGCATTTTACATATACGCTCGATAGCTTTAAGCTTGTCATGGAGTTCTATCTTGACATACTCCACGTCTATTAATTCCGGATCATCATGAGTACTGATGTTCTTTTTCAGTACCTTTGTTGAAATACTTTTAATAGTTGATTTCTGTTCAGCCGTTAGTTTGTCAAATTCTTTTCTTTCAATCCAAGTATTGTGCATATTAGCGATTGAAGAAAATGCGATACTAGACAACTCTGCAAGAATTCTTTCTTTACTTAAATCAAACTTATTCTTTACCTCGTTTTGCAACTCTTGAATCCTTGCCGTAATCTTGCCGTGATTTAACGTTTCAAATGCTTTTCTATTTATTGTCGCTGGCTTCATTTTTTTGCAACAAAAAGCTTTCCGGTACGCCTCGGATGCGTTTCCAGTTTCGATGTAGTAATTACAAAAAGCCTCTTGTTTCTGAGTGAGCATATGCAAATTATTTATTAGCAATACAAAGATAATAAATTATTTATTATTTTCAATATTGATTTAGTTGTTGTGACGTTAAGATCAAGATGAGAATGTTTACCTTTTTAACATGGTTATGCTTCAAAAAAAATGTCACCGTTCCTAAATGCGACTCTATTTAAAAATAAATAGCTTGATACACTGAGTGTTATCAAGCTATTTTGTACCCCCGGGCAGAGTATCTACAATGAACATGGTTGTTCACTTTAACTAACAAACAAGACATTATAAAATATTTTGTTCAAAATCATTTGATAATTGAACATCTTTGTTCATTTTTGCGTTCCTAACATTGTTCCTAATACAAATAGTCATGGGAGTATCATTTTCATTGCCAAACAAAAATAAGCAAAAATCATCAATAGACGTTATCGTAAGGTTTAAAAATAAAAGATTCAAAAGATCATCCGGCGAATCTATTGAAACAATTTACTGGAACACGAATGGATGTAGAGAAGTGAGGGAATACCCGCATGGGAAATCTGTAAACATCAAGCTTAAAAAGATTAAAAGAGCTTGCGATGATGCTTGTGATAATTTTATAGAAAAAATGAAAATCCCGAGTAGTGATGAATTTTGGAAAGAAGTGGATTTTATACTAAGCGGATCGGAACGAGAAACGTATTTTGTTAATTATTTCCGGTTATTCATTGATAATAACAAGAACATAAGAGCAGCCACAACGATAAAGTCGTACACGACAATATTACACAAGCTTGTTGAATTTGAAAAGAAGTATAACAAGAGGTTGAAATTCGAGGATATTGACATGCAGTTTTACAATAAATTCAGGGAATTCATGTTCAATCAAAAATTCTCGGACAATTACTTCGGAACTGCCATAAAATGTATTAAAACCGTTTTTAGAGCGGCGAGATATAATGACAATCTTCATAACTTGAGCTTAACAAGCAGTAATAATTTTAAAACAATAAATGAAACGGCGGACACTATATATTTAAACGATGAAGAATTGAAGAAAATACATGAACTCCAATTCACGAAAGAGAATATTGAGAAATTTTTCCCTCTCGTAGTCAAAAATCCTGCTAACTTAATAAGCAAGATCAAAGCATACGAAATTGTAAGAAATAAATTTTTAATTGGATGTTGCACCGCGTTACGAGTTTCAGATTTCAACAGGCTTAGCAAGGCAAACATCTCGGGTAATTTTATAAAAATAACAACCCAAAAAACAAAAACTCCAGTAGTGGTTCCTATAAACAAAATGCTACGATCTATCATTGATTCCGGATTTGATATAATGACTCCGGTCAGTGATCAAAAGATAAACCAACACATAAAAGAAATATGTCAAATGGCAGGAATTAATAACCTTGTGGAAATCACATGTAGCGAGGGTGGAAAAAAGGTTATCAAAACTTTTCCCAAATACAGCCTTGTAACAAATCATACCGCGAGGCGTTCTGGCGCAACTAATATGTATAAAGCTGGAATTCCCACGCTAGCGATAATGAAGATAACTGGACACAAGACAGAAAAAGCCTTCATGAAATATATCAAAATCACAGAAGAAGAGAATGCCGAGATGCTAGCCAATCACCCGTATTTTAAAAACTAAATTGCAAGCAAAATATCCATTAAAATTACAAATTGTAAGTTTGCTATATTTAGCAAATAGGTCTACTGATTGACATCACGACCCTGTATATTTTTATTACATCTGATTTCCGAACGGACACCGTCTCAGATTCATCATCTGTTGTTAGGATTACAATATCCTTCCCCGCCTCGTTCGTCTTGATCCGTCTAACTAGAGCCATATCACCGAAAACGACGAAAACGACACCCGTGACATAATTTACACTACTTTCACTTACCGGCATACAAAGCAATTTTTCCCCCGGTAATATTGTTGGTTCCATTTTCTCGTTACCCGCTTCAACAACGATCGCCCCGTTATAATCAACATCATCTTCACGCACGATAATCGATTTATCCTTAATTCTCTCTCCCCTACTCACGGCTTGCCTGAATCCAAACCTAACGAAAGGCAACACCACGTTGGGGGACACCCGCACGTTCACGACCGACACTTCAGAATTATCTCGATACTTTTTGAATTGCAAGTACGCTTCTTCATCGATCGGATCTCCTATCCCTGTTTTTAGCCAACTTAAGTTCACTCCCATCTTTGAAAGAATTGGATGGTATCTCTCCGGTATATCCCTGTTTTTCTCGTAAAAAGAGTATGTACCTTGAGTTACTCCCATGTGAAAGGCCATTTCGGACTGGGTTAATTCCATCAGCTTGCGAACTTGTTGTACTCGTTCTTGTTGTGTCATATCTGCATCCCTCTTTGTAATTTTACCACGTTGAATATTTGTCGAACATCGACTAGATCCACAACTCGATCCGAGTACAATGGGTTGAGGGAATGAAGTGTCAATCTATGATTCTCCACGTCATGATCAACTACTCTTTTAATAAGTATGCCTTCTTTATGAACAATAACGAAATCCCACTTCCTCATGTGTAACTTCGTTTGACACCATAAATCCCGAGGAACCTCTCTGCATAATAATATATCTCCCTCAATATACCGACCTGTATCATCTGTCATAGAATCCCCCCTCAGTTCGAAAGCAACGTATCTTCCACGAGCTTCATGATCCACGACAAAAGGGAGGTGGGGTAATTGCTCTATATATGTCTCATCTTGATATCCACACAAGTAACCACCATAAGCGTATTGGCCAACAAGGGGAACATTCATTACAATGAAATCACCGTAGGATACTTCATTGCTGTCTTGACCTGATTTTTTTTCATACTTCTCCCCCACCCCTGTCATAATCCAATCTTTTTTTATATCAAATGCTATAACAATTTTATTAATCAATCCATCACCCAATGTATTTCCTTCTGCAAGGGCTCTAGATAATGTAGATTGATGCGTGCCAATCTTTGATGCAAAGTCAGAAACGCCATTACTTAATTCTTTTATCAGCTCCCTGACTCGTTGTTGAATTTCCGTATTTTTATTTATATCCATTATAAATTATATCATTTGATATAAATTATGCTATAAATAATTGGTTTTAATTATAGCATATCCTATATTTGCATTGTATAATTAATCAAAACAACGACACAAATGTACAAAGAAAATGATGAATCGGCAATAGCAAAAAGATACTACTCTTTTTCAATGGCTTATTCTGCGTTATCACCCAAGGTGCAAAATAAAGTCAGAAAAGAGATTTCTGAATTACTTGGGATAACAGAAAGATCTTTTAGGCTAAAGATGTGCGGGAATATAGGTTGCACAACGGAGCAAGTTTCTATTATTAGGAAAGTATTTAGAAAATATGGCTTAGAAAAAATATTTAACTATGAATACATTAACCAATAGAGAAATCGAGATCGCTGAATATATAGCGTGGGGAGCGTCCGTGGACGAGGCTGCCGATAAATTAGGGAGAAGTCCTTACACGGTTAAAAACACCCTGCGAAATATATACGCCAAACTCCATTTCAATAAATCAACGGAACTCGCCGCTTATATGTTCGTGAAGCATCCGGAGCGCATGATAATCGAAAACGACAAGGTCGGGAACGTGAAAAGGGCTATAAGCGCAATCACAATGATTGCGTTGATTTTCCTTCAATTACTGGTACAACCAGCCGATATGATGCGAGTTAGAAGAGCTAGAACAAGAACGGCTCGAAGAATGGAATATGTCGAAGAATAAAAGATAAAATCATGCAAATTGAAGCAGATGAAAACAAACTAAGGGAACAAGGATACATCAATGCCAAGGTGTACTCTAACATCCCAGTTAGTTACAGGTTTGTATCCAAGCTACATGGGGTTTGCACGAACACGATAATTAATTATGCCAATGCTGGGTATATAAAACACGACGCAGATGGCAAAGTTAGTCTAGCAGAAGCTTTAATGCTAAATATAGAAGAAATACGACATAAATATCTGAGAGAACGATGAAAACACACATCACCATATTCTTCACCCTGTCGCTAGTCAGCCTTTTCGGGGGATTGTTCGGCACCACCCCTCTTGGTGAGCCTGCAACGCACCAGTTGTACGTCTCTGGCTTTTGCTGGTTCTTGACATTGTTGTTTATCGAGGAGCATTTTAGGACGAGGAGTAAATCTAGGAAGTCATGAACTTTATTTACGACACGGCATCGGAAGTGATGGAAGACATTAACAATGTCAAGACCATGAGCGACGAGGAGTTTTTCAAGACTTACGCCTGGGACCCGGAAGAGAGGGGTGTTTTTCTGGGTATGTTGGAATCAGACCTTGTCAAGATGGAATCTAGAGAAGAGGTAACCTGTCGGAAGTGGATGCACGTGGTGGATGAATGGAACGAGGAATACAATCAAGAACGCAATTTCTTTTAAAGTGAGTAGATAATTAGCCCGGACAAAGTAGTGATACTCGAAAGGGCGAAAATTTGGGAACACTTAAAAAACTAAGGATATGAAAAAAGGCGATAAAGTAACATCAACCCACGTGGAAGGCATCTTCACGGTGAAAAGTATTGACAAAGAACACGGGATCGCAACGATCAAACAATCGAGAGGATTGACGTTCAAGGTCCCTGTTAACTCTCTAAAAAAAGTTCTTTGATTCTGTTTTTGTTTGTTGGTAATTAGTTAAAAACGTCCGGGTGAGATTCCCGGCACACGGGGTAGCATATTGGAATGCTCTACATCCAGCCTGAAGGGTGCATACCGGATCGTTACCGGTCTACTCCACAACCCATGAGTTCTTTGAGTGATCGATCGTACAGATCAAGCGACACGGACAGGAGACGTTATGTGACCTGTGACAGCCGGAAAGGATAGAGACACGACGGCACGGACGGGATAAAGTTCGCTAAACGATGGGTACGATCTGGCACCCCGGAAAGACGGGGATTTGGAGAAGTGGCGAAACTGGTAGACGCTGAAACAAGGGAAGTGAGAGTGCGATACTCCTTAAAATTAGAACATGTACCATTCCCCGTTCGAATCGGGGCTTCTCCACTAAAAAAGAAAACCGCCGACTTTGAACGATAGCGGTTTGGTTCTTTGAAATGCTTAGGGATCTCTTTTACTCTCGGGACGAGGGTATCGGAGAATCGTCAAAATACACAATAAACGACAGGTTGTGATGGTGACATCAATTACCCTGTCAAGTGATTAACCAATTTAATCCCCCGGTCGGTTTAGCCGTGAGCTTCGATGCGAGCCGGGGACAAATTCAAATACAAATATACGTATAACTTTTAAATCGAGCAAATTATGGCTATTATCAAGAAATCGGACGTGTTCCCGAAACGTCCAGTTATCATTGTTATTTACGGGACACCCGGCGTGGGAAAGACTTCATTATTCAACACGAGCAAGAACCCGATTCTACTAGATTGTGACCGTGGTGCCGATCGTTCGGTAAACCGTCAAGACACTATCGTTGCCACCAACTGGAAAGAGGTCATGCAAGATGAAGGAGAGATAAAGAACTACTCCACCTTGGGAATTGATACTGCAAAGGCAGTCTTAGATGACTTCTTGATGACACACGTTATCGAGCAAGATTACAAGTTAAAAACTAACAAGCTCAAAGCTTACGGGGCGATCGGTGACGAGTTTAAATTCTTCGTGAACAAGAGAAGGAACGAGGGTATTGACATCGTGGTTATCGCTCACGCCAAGGAAGAGAAAGACGGTGATGTTATCAAGCTATCCCCGGACGTGACCGGGCAATCGAAAGACTTGTTACTGCGTATCGCTGATCAAGTTGGATTCCTCACGATGGTAAACAACAAGCGAACCTTGACATTTGAACCGACAGACCGCACGATTGGCAAGAACGTGGCCAAACTCCCCACGATGGAAATTCCAGACGAGAATGATCCCGCTTTCCTATCGTTCATGGCTGACATTATCGAGAAAGTGAAGGAGAGCATACAGAAACAATCCGAGGCGCAAAAAGAGGCTCTTGAAAAAGTTCGGGAGTTGACATCAGCGATAGAAACGATGGAAACACCGGAACAGGCGATGGAAATATCTAACGAGATCATGAAATTGACCAAGATGCAGCAAGTGGGTCTAAGAAAGATATTCTCTGAAAAGACCACTTCTATCGGCATAAAATACAATAAAGAAACCAAAGTTTTCGAGAGATGTACACAATCCGCGTGACCCAGCTTGAGAAGTTCAGGAGATACATTAACTCTGTATCTCCTTTCGACACGGAACAAAGCGTTATTGACACGTTGTCAGGGGAGTTCAAGGGTAACGAGTACACGTGGATCGGGACGGCGTTTCACAAGATCGTGGAAGAAGGGGAGCGAGCTTGGGAGAACGGGATCGTGAAAACAGGAGGTGGAGACATCAAGTTAAGCGAGAGTCACAAGAACATCGCAATGGCGTACCGTAATTCCATGCCGGAAGCTTTTCACGAGACACGTTTAAACAAGGTATTCCAAACTAGATTCGGGGAGGTGAACATTAGCGGTTGTGCCGATATTATTCACGGCAACGTTATTCACGATATTAAAACGAAATATTCATCCCCGGTACAACAAGAGTACATAGATAGTTGTCAATGGAAGTTCTACCTTGAAATATTCGACACCGATCAATTCGTGTTTGACCTTTTTCATTTCATGAATTACAAGAAAGAGGTAAACGGGTTCGATGTTAGCGGCTTGCAACTGAAAGTTATCGAGCCTATACCTTGCCTTAGATACGAGAAGATGGAAACTGATAACAGGATGTTGCTTGAAGATTTCATGGACTGGATAGACACTAAACAATTATATCATCTTTTAAATTTCAAACAAAATGGCTAACACTATAACAGGAAAGATTCACAGGGCATACCCAACGGGAAGGAAAGAGATTAACGGTAAAGTTTACCACGAGAGAATTCTGGTCATCGACAACACCAGATACGACCAGTACACGGGCGAACCGGGATTCTCGTCGTTTCCATCCTTTGCCGTGAACGGGGAGGATAAATGCAGGGAACTTGATTCTTTTGCCGAGGGGGAAGTGGTGACGGTATCTTTTGACATTCAAGGCTTGAAATACAATGACAAGAACACGGGAGAGGAAAAATACTTCAACAAGGTACGTGCTTACAAGATCGAGCGAGTTGAAAGGTACAACAAGGGTAATAACCAATCCCCTGTCACCGAGAAAACGGGGTTGGATAACCATCCTCAAGAAGAAAAAGATGATCTCCCTTTTTAGTCGATGGTTTACGATTTAAGCAGCGAGCTAGACAAGAAGAAAGCCATCGAGCGGTTTAAATTCTTGTTGAATAAAGGTGTCAAGATAGAGTTAACGGAACGCAAGAAGAAAAGGACGATCCAGCAAAACGCTTACTTGCATTGCTTGATCGGGTATCTCGCTATCGAGACTGGAAACACGATGGAATGGGTGAAACAAAAGTACTTCAAATTGCTTTGCAACAAGGAATTGTTCGTTAGAGAGAAAGAAGATAAATTTCTGGGTCACGTGAAGTACTCTCGTAGCAGTGCAGACCTTGACACCGGGGAGATGACCCTGGCGATAGAGAGGTTCCGGGACTGGGCAAGCCAAGAGGCTGGAATCTATTTACCAAGTAGTTCAGAACATGATTTTTTAATTCATATACAACAAGAAATAGAAAGGCACAAAGAATTTTTATAGAAATGTTTGGCATTTAGAAATTTGAGAATATCTTTGCACTATACTTCGCCAAAGTATGATTTATAGGTAATTTTATACGTGGTATTTTTTATACCCTGACGTTGCTATTATGCAAAGATATAGCCGTTAGTTTTCCTTCATGGGCTGCGTGTAAAAATACCGTAGTCGTACTTTGGCGAGTAAAAGGAAGCTAACGGCTTTCTTTATACATATAACTCAAATTTCATCATGACAATGCCAAAGTACAATGAAATCAGAGTTAAGGAGAATAATAGTACCCTTACCACTGCGCCAAACAGTGCGAAAACTGTATCTTATGAAAAATTCGAAATAGAAAAGAATGCCAAAAATGAGGCATACTATTTCATTCTATCAAACGGACTTTTAGAAGCGTTTGCAGAGTTCTGCAAAAACTATCATTCGAGCGACCCTTACGATGATTGTTTGAAATTTCTATTGTCTAACATTAATTAATCTCTTATGGACGAAATTTGGAAGGATATTATTGGGTATGAAGATTATTATCAAGTATCCAACAAAGGAAATATTAGGTCTAAAGATAGATGGTATAATGGTGATTATCTAAAAAACAAACCTATAATTTTCAGAAAAGGAGTTGATATAAAGCCAATACCTAATAAGTATGGATATTTAACAGTTTGTCTAAAAAAGCATAGCAAAGGGAAAACAATCCCAGTTCACAAACTTGTTGCAACAGCCTTTATTGAAAAGACTATAAGTAAAACGTGTATAGACCATATAAATGGAGACAGAACAGATAATAGGGTAGAGAATCTTAGGTGGGTAACTATTAAAGAGAATCAGAACAACCCAATTACTAAAAGAAGATTGAGTGAATGTAAAATAGGCACAAAGCATCATTTCTATGGGAAAAAACTTTCGAAGGAACATTCTAAAAAAATAGGAAATTCTAATAGAAATGGCAAATGCTCAATTCCTATTATTCAGTTAGAATTGAATGGTAATTTCGTCAATGAATATCCTTCGACAAATGAAGCAGAGAGACAAACCGGAATTCTTCACGGTAATATATGGCGTGCGGTCAAAAGGCAATTAACCGCTGGTGGATATAGATGGGTATATAAACGAGACTATAAACGATAATAACCACACGAAACCGAGATGCTAGAACAAATCGAGATCGAGATAAAGAAACATGATCGTTACTTATGAAATCCATCCCCAACACCCTTCACTTCGACTTGCTCAAGTTTCTCGAATCCTTGCCCGATCACGTAACCGGGAACGAACGATTAAAAATAAAAAAAATGGAAAACTTACACGTTAAAGTAGAGAACGGCGTTGAAACGCTAGTAATAAGAGAGGGAGAGGCTCCCAAGGTGTACAACCCCGAAAAGTTGAATATAACCGGGATTCTTGACACGCCTTTCCGATTTTTAGAGAAGAGAATTGACACGATCGATCAAAAAAAATGCAATATCATTGTTGATCGTGATAAAATGAGCATCTCCCTAACGATAAACGATAAGGATTATTTCAAAGATATTATTTCGGGACAACTGGAGTATCACCCTGACTTTATAAAACTCGGAATAAACTCTGGCAAATACCGTACGGCTATCGAGATGGCCGAGTTTATCAAGATGAACAAGGCTTTTTTCGAGAATAGAAACGATGCTGCCAATCTTGTAGTGCAACTTCGTAAATTTAAAGCGAAAGTAGACAAACAAGTAGAAGCGGAGTTTAACCCGAACAAGGGGGATAAAAAACTTTGCATCCAACAAGCGGTAGAAAGTAATATCCCATCCACGTTTAAAGTGTGCGTTCCGGTTTTTAAAGGTACTGAAAAGAAGGTTATGGAATTGGAAACATACTTCAATCCAGATGATCTAACTTGTACCCTTATTTGCGCCGAAGCAAACGAGATAGCGCAAGATTACAAGGACACGGAAATTGACAGTGTACTTTTTAAAATATCCGCTATCGCACCGGATATTGTTATCATGGAACAATAAATCATCGCCCGGTTCCCCGGGCACTTGAATGAGTGGTGGAATGGTAGACACTAAAGTGACGCTCTTGTAGATAGGTTGAGCTGGACGTACGCTGAGGTACTCGTAAAAGTAAATCCATTTGAGTGTATATGTCGAAATGCATCAAAGCAAAGTAGTATAGCTGAGTAAACAGCGAAAAATTAAATCTTAAAACTCCTATCGTGCGGGTTCGATCCCCGCCTCATTCACTAATTAAAAACAACTAAACATGATACAAGTAATACACGGTAAAGTGCCTAGCAAATCCAACTCGTACAAGGTTATAACCTTAAACGGACATGGTTCACTGGCAAAGCAAAAGACGCTTAAAGATTACGAGAAATCATTTTACTTGCAATGCGACAAGTACAGGAACAAGAACATGGACGGTTTATTCGAGATACGGCTGAAAGTTTTTTACGAGAATAAACGCCCCGACCTTGATAACTGCTTGAAAGTGGTACTTGATTGCCTGCAAGAATGCAAGGCCATCAAAAACGATCGTGATTGCGTGAAGGTAGTTGCCGAGAAATTTATAGATAAAATGAACCCTCGAATTGAATTTGAATTAAACTGGGTGTAAAAATTTGGCGTTGGAATTTGAAATTACGGATAATAGTTGTATGTTTGAAATGTTGTTAAAACGCAAGATCATGGGACAATGTAATGATAATTCACAGCTCGCATTGAGAATTCATATCAAGAATTCAGAACCTATCCAAGTGTCTGATTTTACTGCATCAATGAACGCTATCGGATCGTACTTTTCTAGTTTTGCTCAAAAGAACGGTATGTCCAAGGAATTATCTAACGCCAAGCTATGCGTTAGCAAGATAACCGAAGGTTCTATTGACATTCATCTCGTTGAACTGGTTTCCCTATCCATGATCCCGTTCGTGGAGAATTTCAACTTAATCATGGAGTTTGCCAAGAACTTGAAAAACGTCTACGATTATTTCACTTCATCTTCTGGCGAAAAACCAGAATTGACAGCTAAAGAATTGCAAGATTTGCATGATATTCTGTCAATACCTTCTAAAGATCAATGTGGGCAAATGGACATTCAGGTGATAAAAGGAGATGTTAATAATGTTGTCTATACTGGTTGCACTTTCAATTATATAGAGAGCAACGGTACCCAAAATTTAATTGATAAAGAGATTGAAATTGTAAAATCCGTATCTGAACAAGACGAGATACACACGAATCAACTCATGACCATGTATCAAATCAGGGGTATCAATAGCAATTCTGGAAATAAAGGGATAATAGAAGCGTTAAACAAAAAGGCGTTAAATCTCTTGTTTGAATCTGATGGAATCAAGGATCAGATAATAAATTCAAAGAACAATCCATTAAAGAAAGTGTTTGCCGTTGATGTTGTTATACAAAACATGAATAACAAACCGTTTGCTTATAAAATCGTTAAACTACTTGATGTTTTTGATATAGAAGACTAACCTTCCACATATTTATATTTTTAGTATCAAGGCGAGTAAATTCTACTCGCTTTTTTCGTGGAATTTGGAATTTAAAGATAATAGTTGTACGTTTGTGGTGTTCATGCCAAGGACAAAACATACATACTAAAAAAGTCAGAGCTATTTTTATGGCTACTGGTAAGCTATTATCTAACGATATAAGGCTATCACTCCTATTGGGCTGTGACTTTTTAGTTATAGTTTGTTCTTGGCAGAATAAAAGGAGGCGATAGCCTTTCTTTATTATATTAAATTCAAATTTCGACCAAGTTATGCCAAGAACAAGCGAGATTTGTAAAGGTGCGAAGTATAGTAACACCCGAACACGTGAATCCCAACGAAAGAGGGAAATCCAAAAGTTGCAACACAAACTTTCCAAGTTGCACGAAGAATTAAGCAAGGAGAAAGAGTGCAAGAACAAAGCTTATTACTTCATCCTTAGCACGAACAATTTTAATAGATATGCTGAATTCAGTAAAAAATTTGACGGTTTCACGGCATGGCACGAGGCGTGCGTGGTGAAAATGCAAATGGATGCGTTGGAAAGTAAATAATCTAAACCAAATAATACATGAAGACAAATCAAGAAATGATTCGTCCGATGGGTAATTTTAACGTTATCCAGAGGACGAAGGACGGTATGTTTAACGCCACTGATTTATTGAAACAATGGAATTCATTCAATAGTCAGCAAAAACAGATAGTCCACTACACGGAGAATTCTTCCACGTCTGAATTTATAAACGCCTTGATACTAGAGGAAAATTTAAAAGAACGGAATTCCGTTATTATACAATGCAGAGGTAAAAATGGTGGAACGTGGATGCATCCTTTACTTTTTATCGACTTTGCCATGTGGTTAAACCCAACCTTTAAGGTAAAGGTTTTAAAATTCGTTTCCGACGAGATGATTCGTTACCGCAATGATGCCGGGGATGCTTACTTGAAATTAAGTTCTGCCGTGATGAAAATAGTACCAAGGGATTTCATGCCTAAAGCGATGAAGAAAATAGCGGAGGCTTTAAACTGGGTAATATTTAACGAACACGAGAGCGGGATCAGGAACAAGCACGGGGAGGAAAGCAAGCAAAGAGAATTGTTTCACTTGGAATCCAAGGTTACAGATCTTATAAACGAGGGATTTATCACGTCGTACGATCAACTTCTTAAATATTTAAGGAAACAATGGAATAATAATTGGCAACCTAAAGTATTGCAAGCATAATGGAAGAAGATAAAATTTTAAAAGAAATTGCCTAAACGTCCAAACAAAAAGATAGTACCGTTTCCCGACCGAGAAGCGGTACTAAAACCTAAAATCACTCCTTCAGACTGCCTTACCTGCATTCATCATTCAGTTTGGAAGTACAACTTGATCGAGTGCAAGTACAGGATATGCCCGCAGCCGAATTGCAAGGATAATAATATTACATATATAAATCACAAAAAATAAACTATATGCCAGTAAGTAAAGTATATAACATGGATTGCATGGAATACATGAAGGATGTTCCAGATAATTTCTTTGATCTGGCGATAGTAGATCCACCTTACGGAATTGGAATAAATAAAATGATAATGGGGGCAGATCTACAATTAAGCCAGATAATAGACGTTGGGATGAAAAAATACCAGAAGATCGTTATTTTTCTGAATTATTTAGGGTTAGTAAAAATCAGGTAATATGGGGAGGTAATTATTTTGATCTGCCTCCTAAAAGATGTTTCTTGATATGGGATAAAGGCGAGAGTATGTATGGACGAAGTTTTTCTGAATGTGAATATGCGTGGTGTTCTTTTGATAAATCATCTCGAATTTTTAAGCAAAATCCAAACGACAAAAATAGAATTCATCCAACTCAGAAACCTGTCGGTCTATACGCTTTTATTTTAAAAAATTTTACTTGTCATGGAGATAAGATTTTAGACACACACTTGGGATCCGGTAGTAGCCGAATAGCAGCTTATAAAATGGGTTTTGACTTTTATGCTACCGAGATTGACAAAGAATATTTCGATGCTCAGGAGTTGAGATTTAGGCGGGAATGTTTCGGAGAGGTAAAAATGAGCAATGAGACTACAATAAGACAGACATCTATATTCGATATTATTAACGATTAAACAAAAACTAATAAATACATATTAATCATGGAACTACAAGACAGGGTAACCGTGGTATTAACCAAACACGGTGCAAACGTGCTAAACAATCAAAACAAGGAGTATAACGATAAATTCCCCAAGGCGGAACGTCGCAGAACGGATTACGATGTCGGGATGTTTTTAAGCGATAGTTTATTTAATATCATCAACACTTTCAAGGATCATTTTAATCCTGGAAGTTGCGTTTGTTTCACGAATATCATTCCCGAGATAAAAGGTATAGAAGTGGATGAATTACGTTTCCGGAAACACATAAATAGTGAGAATACCAAGAAAGAGGAAGACAAGCGTTTGGGGGTATTCGCTAAAGAAGGAGCGTTTAGATTTAACGGCTTTTTGTTCGATATCGATGCTCTTGAGAACTTCAGTTGCCCGATAATATCTACAGATCACATGATTGTCAAGCTAGATAAACGTGAGGAATTTGTAAGTATCGAGTCATACGACATGATGTCTAACGCTTACAAGGAAGCCTTTGACGAGTGTACACGATTGAAGGCCAAGCTGGCGAGAATACAGGAATTGATTAAAGACAAGTAGCGATGAGCAAGAGTTATAAAACCGTTATCGACCGGGTCATGGTTGAAAACAGGTGGAAGCGTCCTAACTTCAGCAGGTCTGGAGACTGGACGATAATAGGTATCAGGGAGAGGTATTTCTCTCCCACCGAGTACGAGATCATTTTCTGTTTCTTCGGTTACGATATTAGAGTGTGGTTGAAGAAAGAATTCTTAAACAGGTAGTTAAATAAACATGATTGACACGTTTTTGAAAATAAATGTCGACCCCGTTACCTTGGAAGTCGGGGTTGACGAGGGATATTTAAAAATATCTATCGAGGACGAGAAAGGAAATATCAAGTCGATTCTTCTTGAAAAAGATGAAGTCGAAGGGTTAATAGAGTTCATGGAGAAAAAGAAACAAGAGTTGTGATATGAATTACATCGAGCAAATTAGAAAGTTTTGGCAATGCAATAACGAGCGTCCTATCGGTTGTAATGCGACCGCTTTGTATTTTTATCTTTTGAATATAAACAATTCATTAGGCTGGAAGGACACGTTTAGACATTCCGACAGGTATATCGCTATCCAGTTAGGTATATCAGTCAACACGGTTAGAACTGCTAAAAATTTACTCGCCCAACTCGGTTTAATTTCTTTCAAGGCACCTCAAAAAAAATCGAAAAGTTTAGATGGTTGCACGTTGTATAGTTTATCAACCGTGTTAAATACTGACACGGTTCTTGATACGGATGCTGACACGGATGCTGACACGGTTCTTGATACGGATGCTGACACGGATGCTGACAC
>PPYF01411254.1_pt1 | contig 62068 bp, 71 predicted proteins | sample 1559871 | NCBI WGS metagenome assembly PPYF01 (sample SAMN08240021, study PRJNA423297) | Human gut metagenome, whole genome shotgun sequencing project. | reverse complement strand
GCGAGAGCTTAAGTAACTCATTGAGTCAGAGCGAAAGCTTAAGTAATTCACTAAGCCAAAGCGAAAGCTTAAGTAACAGTTTGAGCCAGAGTGAAAGTTTGAGTAACAGCTTGAGTCAAAGCGAGAGCTTAAGTAACTCACTTAGCCAAAGTGAAAGCTTAAGTAACTCATTGAGCCAGAGTGAGAGCTTGTCTAACTCATTGAGTCAGAGCGAAAGCTTAAGTAATTCACTCAGCCAAAGCGAGAGTTTGAGTAATTCCTTAAGTCAAAGCGAGAGCTTGTCTAACTCCTTAAGTCAGAGCGAAAGCTTAAGTAACTCCTTAAGTCAAAGTGAAAGCTTGAGTAATTCCTTAAGTCAGAGTGAGAGCTTGAGTAACTCCTTGAGTCAGAGCGAAAGCTTATCTAACTCCTTGAGTGAGAGTGAAAGTTTGTCTAACTCCTTAAGCCAGAGTGAAAGCTTGAGTAACAGCTTGAGTCAAAGTGAGAGCTTGTCTAACAGCTTGAGCCAGAGTGAAAGTTTGTCTAACTCCTTAAGCCAGAGTGAAAGCTTGAGTAACTCCTTGAGTCAAAGCGAAAGCTTAAGTAATTCACTCAGCCAAAGTGAAAGCTTAAGTAACAGTTTGAGCCAGAGTGAAAGTTTGAGTAACTCCTTGAGTCAAAGCGAGAGCTTAAGTAACTCATTGAGTCAGAGCGAAAGCTTGAGCAACAGCTTGAGTCAAAGCGAAAGCTTAAGTAATTCACTCAGCCAAAGTGAGAGCTTGTCTAACAGCTTAAGTAACTCATTGAGTAACTCATTAAGCCAGAGCGAAAGTTTGAGTAACTCATTGAGCCAGAGTGAAAGCCTAAGCAACTCCTTGAGTCAAAGCGAGAGCTTGAGTAACTCATTGAGCCAGAGCGAAAGCTTGAGTAACAGCTTGAGTCAAAGTGAAAGCTTAAGTAACAGTTTGAGCCAGAGCGAGAGCTTGAGTAATTCATTAAGTCAAAGCGAAAGTTTGAGCAATAGCTTGAGCCAGAGTGAAAGCTTAAGCAACTCCTTGAGTCAAAGTGAGAGTTTGAGCAACAGCTTGAGCCAAAGTGAAAGTTTGAGTAACAGCTTGAGTGAAAGCGAGAGCTTGAGCAACTCATTGAGCCAAAGTGAAAGTTTGTCTAACAGCTTGAGCCAGAGCGAGAGCTTGAGTAACTCCTTGAGCCAAAGCGAGAGTTTGAGCAACAGCTTGAGCCAAAGCGAAAGTTTGAGTAACTCCTTGAGCCAAAGCGAGAGTTTGAGTAACAGCTTGAGCCAGAGCGAGAGCTTGTCTAACTCCTTGAGTCAGAGTGAGAGTTTAAGCAACTCCCTCAGCCAAAGCGAAAGCCTAAGCAATTCCTTAAGTCAAAGCGAGAGCTTGAGTAATTCATTAAGTCAGAGTGAAAGCTTGAGTAACTCATTGAGCCAGAGCGAAAGCTTAAGCAACTCCTTGAGCCAAAGCGAGAGCTTGAGTAACTCATTGAGTGAAAGTGAAAGTTTGAGTAACAGCTTGAGCCAGAGCGAAAGCTTGAGCAACAGCTTGAGTCAGAGTGAGAGTTTGAGTAACTCCCTCAGCCAAAGTGAGAGTTTGAGCAACAGCTTGAGCCAGAGCGAAAGCTTGAGTAATTCACTAAGCCAGAGCGAAAGCTTGAGCAACTCCTTAAGTCAAAGTGAAAGCTTGAGTAACAGCTTGAGCCAGAGCGAAAGCTTGAGTAACTCCTTAAGTGAGAGTGAAAGCTTGTCTAACTCATTGAGCCAAAGTGAAAGTTTAAGTAACTCATTGAGTGAGAGTGAAAGTTTGAGTAACTCCTTGAGCCAGAGCGAGAGTTTGAGTAACAGCTTGAGCCAAAGCGAAAGCTTAAGTAACTCTTTGAGCCAAAGTGAGAGTTTGAGCAACTCCTTGAGTCAAAGCGAGAGCTTGTCTAACAGCTTGAGTAACTCCTTAAGCCAGAGTGAAAGCTTAAGTAATTCATTGAGTCAGAGTGAAAGCCTAAGCAACTCACTTAGCCAAAGTGAAAGCTTGTCTAACTCCTTAAGTGAGAGTGAGAGTTTGAGCAATAGCTTGAGTAACTCCTTGAGTCAAAGTGAAAGCTTGAGCAACAGCTTGAGTCAGAGCGAAAGCTTAAGTAACAGCTTGAGCCAGAGCGAGAGTTTAAGTAACTCACTCAGCCAGAGTGAAAGCTTAAGTAACTCCTTGAGTCAAAGTGAGAGTTTGAGTAACAGCTTGAGTGAAAGCGAGAGCTTAAGTAATTCACTAAGTCAAAGCGAGAGTTTGAGTAACTCACTCAGCCAGAGCGAAAGCTTGAGTAACACCTTGAGTCAGAGTGAGAGCCTAAGCAATTCCTTGAGTCAAAGCGAGAGCTTGAGCAACTCACTCAGCCAGAGTGAAAGCCTAAGCAACTCCTTAAGCCAGAGTGAAAGCATGAGTAACAGCTTGAGTAATTCACTTAGTCAGAGCGAAAGCCTAAGCAAAAGTGAAAGCTTGAGTAACAGCTTGAACCAAAGCGAGAGTTTGAGCAACAGCTTGAGCCAGAGCGAAAGCTTGTCTAACTCCTTAAGTCAAAGTGAAAGCTTAAGTAACTCCTTGAGTCAGAGTGAAAGCTTGAGTAACTCATTGAGCCAAAGCGAGAGTTTGAGTAACAGCTTAAGTAATTCAGGTTCTAATACTCCAAGACATTCACAAGGTTCAACAAGTCAGAGTGGAAGCCTAAGCAATTCATTAAGTGAAAGTGAAGCTTCAATTAGTAATTCAATTAGTCAATCAACTTCAATTTCTACTCACTCAGAAGTAATTGAGAGTACTTCTGAAACGAACAGTAATACTAATAATTCAGAATCAATTAATAGTACTACGAATCCATCTATTTCACGTCCTGCTGAATCTGTCAGCGAACAAACTAGCGTAAACATTACTCCAGAAAAACAGCCAGCAGAATCAACTGAACAACAAGTTAGTGCTAAGAAACATCGGGTAAGAACGAATACTCGTCGTAAGTTGCCACAAACTGGTGCTTCTACGAATTCGTCATCATTACTTGGTCTACTTGCAACTGCTGTTGGTGGTTTACTTGGTTTAAGACGCAAAAAGAATAGAAAGAGAAGAAGATAACAGAAAAAGGTCATAGCTTGTTTGCTATGGCTTTTTCTTGTTCAAAATAAATACCAAAATAGCTCTCTAAGGCCTTTAAAAGCTTTAGAGAGCTATTTTTATTATTAATAACATGCGTGTGAATTATTTTAAAATTTGAAATATATAACTAATAATTAGTATTATAATTATTAATAGATAATAGTTATAAAACAAAGATAGAAAGCGGAGTAGGTTATGAAAGTAATCGCTTTATGCGCAGATTATGGGTATCTGGATAAAGCAGAGACTGCGATTAAATCAATTTTATATAACAACCAGTATGTAAAGATTTATCTTTTGAATTGTGATATTCCACAGGAATGGTTTGTTAATATTAATCAGTATGTTAACCAGATTGGCTCTGAAGTAATTGATGCAAAGTTTGATCATGGAATTTTAAACGATTCGCAGGGTCCAAGACCGGGTATTAATGAAATGGGATTTGCTAGATTTTTAATTCCGGAATTGGTACCAGAAGATAGAGTTTTATACCTAGATAGTGATTTAATTGTGGATGATGCAATTGATGACTTATTTACAATTCCTTTTAATGGAAAAGAAATATTGGGAGTAGGCGATATCTTTGATTCAAACGATCAAGGAGATGCAACAACTAACTGCTTAATAAATTCCGGAGTTTTAGTTTTAGATAATGCTGCATTAAAAAAGAACAATGTAAGTCGCGACTTAATTGAAATGAGTCGTAAAAATTATGTCAATGGCGATCAGCAAATAATTAATGAATATTTCAAGGATAAGATTGGCTTGCTTCCTCATAAATACAACCATCAGGTGGGTGCGACATATTTTGCTTACTCTAGAAATGATCAGCGAATGATCAATCTTCTTAATTCAGTTAAAGACCCTAAAATCATCCATTATGTTATGAAAGGAAAGCCATCAGATTTTTGTTATTTGGGAATAATGCGAGAAAAATGGTGGTTTTATCGTAATTTAGAGTTATCAAAGCTTGTCCAGAAATTTACGATCTTTGATTCGATGAAAATAGGAGCACCTAAGTTTGCTACGGAAGCTTTAATTTTTACTTATTCTGCTAATATCCAAAATCTTGAAAGCTTAATTAAGGCATTACCAGAAGTTCACTTCAATATTGCAGCTTATACAGAAGTTGCAACAGGATTATTGAATCTAATGAAATATCCGAATGTCACTGTTTACCCTGCAATAATCTATGCCCGTGTAGAAGAACTGATTAAAAAATGTGAGTTGTACTTAGATATTAATTATTATCAAAAAGATGAAAATGTTTTACGGCAAATCGAAGACAAAGGTATTCCAATTTTATCTTTTGAAGATACTGCAAATAAAGATAGTAAATATTCAAACTACAAGATATTTGGAAATGACCAAGTAGATCGAATGGTGCAAGAGATTAAAAATTTGGAAGAGTAAGAGTAATGGAAAAAGTAATTGCTTTAAGCGCTAATTATGGTTATATCGATAAAGTTGAAACAACAATAAAATCAATTTTATATAATGTAAAAAACGTAGAGATATATCTTTTAAACTATGATATTCCCCAAGAATGGTTCGCAAATATTAATCGTTATGCAAATCAAATTGATTCCAAAATTATTGACGAGAAATTTGATCCCGAAGAATTGCATGATTTGAATTCTGGATTCAAACATATTAATCAAATGACTTATGCTCGTTTATTAATACCTAAATTAATTAAAGCAAATCGAGTATTATATTTAGATTCCGATCTTGTTGTAGATGATGAAATTGATGAACTATTTTCTCGCAAGTTTAATGGAAAAAAGATTTTAGCAGTCACGCATATTTTTGATGTTAGAAATAAAAATGAAAGTAGAGTAGATCTTCCTGTACCTTCGATAAATGCAGGTGTTTTACTAATTAATAATCAGGAATTGCGTAAAGACCATAATTTGAGCGAAAAACTGTTAGATTTTGCTCGGAAAAATAATTTTCCGCAAGATGACCAAGATACAATTAACAATTGGTTTAAGGATGAAATCGGAAGTTTATCTTTTAAATATAATTATCAAATTGGTGCGGATAGATTTCTATTTTGGTCAAATAATTCTAATACAGAAACAGCAACTGAAATATTGGATAAAGTAAAGAATCCAAAAATAATTCATTATATTTCAGATGATAAACCGTTCAATATCTTTTCTGAAGGAAGAATGAGGGAGACTTGGTGGTTTTATCGAAATCTAGAGTTAAGCCAAGTAGTAGAAAAGTATAAGCCATTAAATTTGGATAAACTAAAAGAAAGACATTTTGCTGGAGAAATATTTACTTTTACTAACTCAGCTATTATTGATCATTTAGAAGAATTAGTACAAAAGCTACCAGAATTTCATTTTAATGTTGCGGCTTGGAGTGATATGGCTTGGAATTTAAAGCATTTGGCTAAATATCCTAATATTACTTTGTATCCTTTTGTAATTGGAAAACGTCTGGATTATTTATTTAAGAATACAAATATTTATCTAGATATAAATGAAGGAAATAAAGAAAAAGATATTGTTGAACAAATAAAAGAAAAAGACATTCCAATCTTATCATTTGAATCAACAGCAGATAAAAATAATAAATATTCAAGGTATGAGGTATTTGGTGATGATCAAGTAAATCAAATGGTGCAAAGAATTAGACAATTAGCCAAGTAGTTATGAGATACCTAGTCTTATAGAAAGAAGAGAATGAATGGATACTATTGCATTAGATGCTGATGTTAACGATTTAAATAAAATTGAGACAACGCTTAAGTCAACTTTTCTTCATAATCAACATGTAGAAATTCATATTATTAACTTTAATATTCCACATGAATGGTTTGTTAACGTTAATCAATACGTAAACCAATTTGGAAGTAAGATAATTGATGAAAAAATAGATCCTAATTTTTTAGGTGATGTTCAGCTTAGCTCTGATCAAATTAAGAAAATTTCTTTTGGTCGTTTTTTAATTCCTGATTTAATTTCAGCTGATAAGGTTCTCTATCTTGATTCAGACTTAATTGTAACTGATAATCTTCAAAGCATTTTCCAAATGAATTTTGATGATAAGATGCTGTTTGCTGTACATGATTATCAAAATCCAGACCAATTTAACTCGAGTGTAATGCTAATCAATAATAAACGCTGGCGTGAAGAAAAAATGAGCTCTAAGCTCATTGAAATGAGTAAAAAGCAAGGATTAGCAAATGATCAAGCAATTATTAATGAAGTATTTAAAGATAAAATTGGAAAATTAAACTTATCATACAATTATCAGATTGGTCTTGAAAAGAATGCTTATTGGAATAATAAACAAGTAGTTTTTGATAATTACAATAGGGTGCCTATTCCTCGAATTATTAACTATTCTGGTGATGATAACCCGTTTAATTTGGTTTCCACAGGAGATTTAAGAAATAATTGGTGGCAATATCATAATTTGGAATGGTCAGATATTGTTAAGCGCTATGGTAAATTCGATAAGAGCAAGGTTAGAAGACCAGAATTTGACGCTGAAGCATTTATTTTTGCTCGTGTTGCTGAAACTAAAGATTTAGAATTATTAATTCAAAAATTATCTAATGTACGTTTTAATATTGCTTCATATACTAATATGTCGTGGCTCCTAGAAAAGTTGGTAAAGTATGACAATGTCCAATTATATCCATTTGTCATGAATCCAACTTTAGATAATTTAATTAGCAATGCTGACTTTTCTTTAGATATTAACTATCTTAAGGAAGATGATGTTACCGAAAAAATTATTAACCAGCAAAAGCCAATTCTTTCTTTTGAAGAAACGAAAAATAATAATATTTCTTATGATAAATATTATGTTTTCGCAAATGACGCTCAAGATGAAATGGTAGAGGCAATTAAAAAAATAATTGATAAGAAAAAGGAAACTTCTGCTTTTGACATTAAAGTAAAAGATATTGATGAATCATTAGACTTAATTTTGAATAAACATAAGTCAGTCATTCGTTTTGGAGATGGCGAGTTTAATATTATTCGCGGTGAATCCATTTTTTATCAAGATTACAATAAAGAATTAGCTCTACGCTTAGAAAGTATTATTTTAAGCGGCAATTACGACAATACGCTGATTTGTTTGCCAGATGTATTTGAAGATTTGGCACGCTACAATGACTATGCTCAAAGAACTTATAAGAAGCGCTTTTTCCCGCAAAATGCTTCTTTCTTGAAGCGAATAGAACAAACTAAGAATTGGTATGGCTCTACTTTTGTATCAAGACCATATATTGACTTAGTCGATAAAAGCGAAAGTCCTGGTTATTTTGAAAAGTTAAGACGGATTTGGAATCAACGTGATGTTTTAATTGTTGAAGGAAAATATTCACGTTCTGGCGTAGGAAACAATTTATTTGATAATGCAAATTCAATTAAGAGAATTTTGTGTCCAGCTAAGAATTCATATGAAAAGATTGATCAAATTGAACAGGCAATTAGAAATAATGCCCAAAATCGGTTGATCTTATTAATGCTTGGACCTACAGCTAAGGTTATTGTAGATGATTTGCAAGATCTTAATAATCAAAAGATTGACATTGGTCATATTGATTCAGAATATGAATGGTTCAAAATGGGAGTTACTGATAAAGTAAAATTAAAGAATAAGCACACGGCCGAATTTAATCGAGATGTAAATATCACACCAATTCATGACAAAATGTATAGTAATCAAATAATAGAGAGAATTGAGTAGGTTTAAGATGGAAAATAGTAAAAAAGTCTCTGTAATTATCCCTGTGTATAACGATGAAAAATATTTAAGACAGTGTGTAGACAGTGTTTTGGCTCAAACTTATTCTGATTTAGAAATTATCTTGGTAGACGATGGTTCAACTGATCATACGCCAGAAATATGTGAAAAATATCGTGAAAAATATAATCAAATCAGAGTTCTTCATAAGAAAAATGGGGGGGTTGGTTCAAGCAGAAATGCAGGCCTTGCCCTAGCAACTGGCGAATACGTTTTATTTGTCGATCATGACGATTGGCTTGATCAACATCATATTGAAGACTTGTATAACTTAGCCGTAAAAAATAAGGCTGATATAGCAGCAGGGAATTTCAACATTTTTTATGATGATAAGTCGACTTTTGCTTATTGGCTAAATAAAGATAGCTATTTTGAAAAAGATTATTCAATCAAAGAATGGTTTAGCTTGCAGTATCGCACTGATTACTACAATATGTCTTTAGTTTTTACCGTTCCATGGGATAAATTGTATAAACGCTCTTTATTTAAAAATATAGTTTATCCTGAAAATGTTCCAGTAGAAGATGATTTGACTACATGGAAGATATATTTACTTGCAAATAAAATTGCGTATGAAAATAAAGCGATTTATACGCATCGTATTTTAAAATCAAGCGTATCAGCCAGTGTAAGTGAAACTGATGTCTTTCCTTTACGATCAATTGAGGAAAGAATTACAATTCTACGTTTAATTGGTTTTGATACGAGTAATGAAGAATCTGCTTATCGGTATCGGTTAGAAAAATGGAAAAATCATGCGTTAGATAAGGGAGAATATTTGAAATACAGAGATACACTACAAAAACTGGCTATTCTTGAAAAGTGGAAAAACTAATAAAAAGGGTTGCTGAGCATTTGAAAGCTTAGCAACCCTTTTGTATATAGATTATGGATTAATTTAAATTCGGCATACAATGAACAAAATTTATTCGTATCTGGCTTTAACTACGGCATCTGCTAATGCTTTCTTGGTGAAATAACCTTCACGAATTAACTTAGCAAAACTTTCTACATTATCAGTTAGTTCTTTGTATTCATCGTCATTGATCTGAAGAACCTTGGCTTGTGCTTCAGCTAAACTATCAGCAATAATTCCTAGTTTCTTACGTTTAATAGTTTCTGCTTCAGGTGTTTTACTATTTACAATAATTGGAATTCCTGCAGCAAGATAGGTACTTAGTTTATAAGAAGTGTTCATTGTCATATATTCTGACCAGTATGGTTCTTCTGACCAAACTAGTCCGAAGCCACCAGATCTGCGTAGTTCTTCAAGTAAGATCGGATCATTTTTCCAACCCATAAATTCTAAGTTTTGATCTTCAAATTTTTTGCATGGATCTGAGAAGACTTGTAACTTAACGCGTGGATTTCCCCAATTGTTAACAAAGTCAAACTTGTCTGCATTACCAGCAAAATTAATTACCTTGTTATTTTGCGGGGTAACAAAATAATTAATTTGACAAGGATAGTGATCCCAAAAATGCTGTACAACATATGGTTTTTCTTTTAATCCATTTTTTCTTAAAAAATCGTACATCTTTTTGGAAGGTACAATTAAGACGTCTGCCTTGTTGTAGTAGTCAATATGTTGAGGAAGCAAGTAACGATTACTTTCAAACATTAAGGGAATAACGTCATGGATAAAAATGATTTTTTTGACATTTGGATAGATATTAACATGATCAATCAAAGCTTGATCCCATTCAATTGCTATCCAATTAGGGGATTGGAAGATAACAGTATCGCCGACTGATAAGGAGGCAATAATGCCGTCAAAACGAGTACTTTTAGCTTGGTCTGGCTCTTCTTTCCAGTGGTAGGCATAAATACCGAGTTCATTCATTCCCATTTGGACTCCGATTTTAGCGACCATTTGTTGTGCTAATTGCGCAACACTATTCATTGCCATGCCATATAAATTCGTGATATGAACTGTCATAAATAACTCCTTATATAAACTTATAAATTAAGTATAGGGCAGGCAAAATTGATTTACAAATTTAACTATCACAAAAAAACTCCGCTAGATCTTATTCTAACGGAGTTCATTTTTATTTGCTTTTGACTTCTTGATATCCATCTAAGACATTAGCGTAGCGTGCTAGCGTGAAGAGATAATCAGATAGGCGATTAATATATTCCAGATTAAAAGGTGAAATTGGCTGCTTTTTATCATTTAGTTCAACTAATGACCGTTCAGCGCGCCGTGCCAATGTACGGCTATACTGCAAATTGGCAGCGGTGGGTGAACCACCAGGAAGGATAAAAGCTGGAATCCTAGGATATTGCTGTGTAATCTTATCAATTCTACTTTCCAATTCTTTTACCTTATCTGGAGTAATTTCTTGGTGTCGTCTAACAACGATATCAGCTTGGAACTGATAAAGTTCTTTTTGTCTCTTTTGTAGTTCATCTTTTAGAACTTGGCAGTTATCTGATAAGTTGGCGATTGTTACGCCTAAGTAAGATTGAAGTTCGTCAAGATTGCCGAGAGTTTCAATTTGTAAGTCATATTTTGGGACCATCTTACCGCTAACTTGCTTGGTTTTTCCCTGGTCGCCGACTTTAGTATAAATTTTAAGTGTCATATTAATCCTCAAAAAAGTGCTTAAGTGCTAAAGAGATAGGTTTATATAGAAGTAAGTAAAAAACAACATTGCCGATTGCATGATAGGTATCAAATAAAATGCTACCTGCCCAGTATGCAATAAAGGCTGGTAAACCACCGAAAATCGTCATTCCTAAATCTACTAAAATACCATATTCAATTCCTAAAAATGCGACCAGAGCTAATTGCAGCCAGAACCATTTCGTTAGGGGAGTTAGCTTTTTAAATAGTAGAATTGTTAAAACACAACCACCGTAAGCTAGAATTTGCGGAATTGTCCAAATACCAAAACCCAGAAAAATATTAGAAATAATCATGGTTAAGATAGCTAGGGCAAATCCCATCCCTCCACTTACAAAGAGAGTAGTAAGCATAATAATTGTTGTAACTGGTTGAACATTAGGAACCGGAATAATTTTGAAAATTCTCAAAACAACGCATAAGGCGGTCAAAACTCCTAAGAGTGCGAGCCTCTTAGTTCCAGCTAGTTCTTCGGTAGCCATTAATATTTACTCCGGGTAAAGACTACCTTATCCTTGTTCTTAAGCTTTTGTTGGTAGGCACTTTTGTTTACCATTTTGCCATTTACTGTATAAGTCCAGTAAATCTTTTTTTGAGGATTTTGACTTTTACCATCAATAGCAGTAATAAATTCTTTTTGGCTCTTTACTTTCCAGTTTTTCTTAAGACCAGTAACTACAGTAGAGTTCTTTTTAAGGTGAACTTTTTTATTAGCAAAAGTCTTTTTATTATCTTTTAGTGTGTAAGTAACTGTAATTTGGTCAGTTTTGGGTTTAGCTTTTTCTTGATTATTTTGACAACCAGTTAGACTGAAGGTAAAAAATAAAATAATTGCAGCAAAAATACTTAACTTTTTAGTGTTTTTCATTTCTAGAAACTCCTCTTATTATTTGATTGGACAAGCACCATTATCACAATCGCTTTGATCTACTAATTCAAGACCCTTTTGATCATCATTAGTTTGTTCAAAGACTATTTCGACATTACCAGTAATGTGGTTATCTGCTTTTTCGTATTTCTCTTTACTAATCGGTTCTTTTGGAGCTTGTTTTAAGGAGCCACCATAGTAAGGCAGAAGTGAAGTAGATTTAATCGCATGACGATATTGATGCAATAATGGAGCTATTTGATCGCTTTCATTATTTTGAAATGTAATAGTACAACTTACCGCATTATCTGACCAGTAAGTTTGTAAGAAAGCTTGAGTAGCAAATTGTTCAGCAATTGAAACAGTTCCAGCAGAAGCAAAGTTATCACTGTCAGCATTAGCTGCCTTAATTGGAAATTCAACGCAAATTGTATGTGGTGTGTAAATATCAGGTTCAGTTCTATAGCCACAGGCTTTTAAGGCTGGAAGAAGAGGATCGGTTTCTTGGAAGCGAATACGTTGAATTAAGTAGCCAGAATAGTGGAAGTGCATCCCTTCAGAAACGCCAGCAAGTTTAGCAACAGTACCAGATGGCTTAACTGTAGTGTGCTTAATTGAGGTGTTACAGTTTAGTTCTTGGCTATAGTCTTTGTCAGCATCAACAACAGCTTGGTAGAGACCATCGACTGTTTTAATAATTTCAGGATCGTAAACTGGATCTTTAATTTCTTTACCAGTTTCTGAATCAGTAGCAGTCTTAAAGCCAGTCACTACGCGGTGACCAAAAGTAGATAAAATCCAGTCTTGAATTCCAGACATTGAAACCCCAATCCGACGATTCTTGTTGATGATCTTACGAGATACTTCCCAATCATATGGGCTAAAGGTAACACGCTTGGTGTAGCGAGCAGCTAGTTTAAAGGCCTCTTTCAGATCCCAGCCTTGTTTTTGAGCAATGAAAGGAAAGACTTCAAACAAGTTACATGGTTCACCATTAGCTAAGGAGATTTCTCCACAAGGGTTAGTTCCTTCAACTTCACCATCAATTCCAGCTTGGTAACCATCTTTGATGCGGCCGTAGTTACGAGATAATTCTAAATTGACAACACCAGGTTCACCGTTGTGTAGAATACTGTCAGCAATTGGTTGATAGTTATCAAACTCAGAATTAATTGCAACACTATTATTTGATGCCCAGCGGTGGTGGTAAAGTTTCTTTTTATCTTGCTTCATAGTAATGAAGTCTTGGTTATCGCTTGAACCAAGTGCTAGTTCTGCGCTTCTTCTAACGTTACCAGCAACGACGGTTTTACCAATTAAGTTGCAAATATCTGTTGCATCAACTGCAGTCAAGTTTTGACCAGCACGATCATTAAGAATTTGATTAATGTCAAAGAGCATTTCGATTAGTGGCATTGGACCAGAAGCTGTACCACCGAATCCATGAATTTTAGCTCCGTAAGGGCGGATATCGCTGATATCAAGTACTAGTCTTTTCTTGTTCTCAGGATTAGTTGAATTGAAATGCATGTCGATTAAACGAGCATTCGCTAAGACCCAACCTTCACGAGTATCAGGGAGCTTGTAGTAAATGTAATCTTCTGTTCCTTGATTAGCTTTTTTCCATTCATCAAGATCAGTAGCGCCTAACTTAAGGGATGCGTCATAGGACTTACTCTTTTTGTCAATAACAATAGCCAAATCTACTTTTTGATCGAGTTTTGGAATTTGGTTAATGTTTTCGTCAACTACAGAAAAGCCTACGCCGCCGCCTTTCATTAGTTGGTCAAATAAAAATGAAAAAGGCATTGATGGTGCAATTTGGTCTTGTGTAAGATAAGCAGGAACAATGTGGCTATTACCATATTTTTGTGGACGAATGGCAATAAACCAACAGTTATTTAGTGAATCGCCATTTCTCTTTTGATAATCAGTCCCTGAGATCCATAAGTTTCGACCAGATGGAGTAGCAGCTAGACCATAGACTAGGCGAAATAACTGTTTAGCTTCAGCTGTTAATTCATGAATGGTCTTTTCGCTAGGATCATTTTTTAAACGTGGGTCAAGATTAATATTACCTTCGATCACGCGTTTAACAGTTTCGTCCCAATTTTCAGAGCGATTTTTATCATCAAGCCAGCGAGCATAAGTACGTTTATAAGTAACCCAACCAAGTTCACCCCAGTGAGGAGTAACTTCTTTTTTAGTTTGTGCAATGAAATCTGGATCAAGTGTGATTCTCAAATCAGACATATTTTTATCTCTCCCTAAGTACAATATCTTGTCGACACTTAAGAGAATAACACAATATCTAGTATTTTTCTTGAATAAAAACACTATAGATTGTTATTTGTATTGGGAAAAATTGCATGAGAATGGGGAGGAAGAGGGACAAAAAAATTTTGAAATTTTTTGTAAATTTGAACACAAAATAAAAATGCGAGGTAACTTTCAAAAGCACCTCGCATTTTTTCATAAATATTATTAATTTCTGTCGCTAAATCCAAAGATTTGTAAGAATTGTAAGAATAGGTTAACGAAATCTAGGTAAAGTGCTAAAGCACCTGCAACAGCCAAACCATCAACTGAAACTTGACCACCGTAGTTTTCGTAAATTTGCTTCATTCTTTGTGCATCCCAAGCAGTTAAGATAGTGAAGATAATAACTGCGATGAATGAAAAGACGTAAGAAACCATTGGATTTCTTAAGAACATGTTGATAAGCATGGCAACAATTAAACCAATCAAGGCAGCAGAAGCATAAGAGCCGAGATTATTTAAGTTCTTCTTAGTAGTTGTACCAATTACTGCCATCGTAATGAAAACAGTTGATGAAGCAACGAATGCGGAAGCAATGCTGCGACCAGTATAGGCACCAGCAATCAATGAGAATTCAACTCCGTAAACAATTGCCATAATCATTAACATGACGAAGCTAGCTACGGGATTTCTTGTCGCTCTAAAACTAATTCCAAAAGTTAATGCAAGTGGAACTAGCAATAAAATCCAAGTCATTGCTGGGTTGCTAGCAAATAAAGTCATTACTTGAGTTCTAAAGACAGTCATTGTTAAGTAAGCACTTAAAGCAGAAACTAAAACGGCGATTGTCATCATACCGTACATTCTGCTTAAGAATCTATTTAAGCCAGTTACGTCAACGATTGTACGACGTTCTGGTTCTTGTGAAAAGTTATTCATAAGCTCTCCCTCTTTCATTATTATTAATATATTTTAACGTATCTTAACAGTAAAAGAAACTTTTACACAAATGGATTGTAAAAGCGCCCTGAATTGACTTTAAAGAGCAAAATAACAACTAAAACAAGAATGAAAGCTAGACTAGTAACTAAATAGTCAGCCAAGCTAAATTTTTCGGCTACATACCAAGTCCGCTTTTTCTTTGAGCCGAAACGTCTAAGCTGCATGGCAGTACTGATCGTATCAATACGGTCAAGACTTGAAAAAATAAGCGGGGTCACAATGTTTAATGTTCCATGGATTCGCTTGCCAAGAGATGCTTTTTTAGAAAGTTCATTTCCCCGTGCTTGTTGAGCAGCAGAAATTGACCAGTAACTTTCCTGGATATTAGGGATATAGCGCAAGGCTAAAGAAACGGCATAAGAAACCTTGTAGCTGACGCCAATTTTATTTAAGCTAGCAGCAAATTGACTAGGATTGGTTGTTAATAAAAAGAGCAGAACTAGGGGAATAGAGCAGATATACTTCAGACTAACGTTAAGCAAATAAAATAATTCCTGAGCAGTTAAGGTAAAGTATCCCGCATTGATTAAAACTGTTCTTGAATGGTATAAGCTTTCGCCATAAGTGGGTTGAAAAATGAAAACTGCCAAGATATTAATTATGGCAAAAACAATAATGAACTTAACAATAAAAGAAACCTGTTTCCATTTAATACCTGCTATTTTTAGTAAGATCAAGGATAGGATACAGATTGCAATTAAGAAACGAGTGTCATAAGTAACCATGCAAGCAATTGAAACTAGAATTAAAAAGATCATCTTCGTAGTAGCATTCAAGGCATGGATAAAACTATTCCCTGGCTGGTAGCCTAAAATTTTACTATCATTCATAATCTTCATCCTTCCAGTTCTTTTGTTCAGAATTAATGTAGGCTTGCACAAATTTATTTGGATCAGGCAAGTCGTAATGCTGCGCAAGTTCAAATAAGCTCGTTCTCTTTAAAGACGCTTCTTTAATTAGTTTAGGATTAGTTAGTAATTCAATCGGGCTTGTATCAGCGATTAGTTTTCCTTTAGTGAAGGCAAGCGAGCGTGTAGTATATTCGAGCATTAAGTGCATATCGTGCGTGATGATAATGATGGTCTTGCCTAGCTTGTTCAAGTGTTTTAAAAAGCCCATAATTTCGGTATATGTCTTCCAATCTTGACCAGCAGTTGGCTCATCTAGAATAATGATTTCTGGTTCTAAGACTAAAATTGAAGCGATTGTTACACGTTTTTTCTGCCCAAAACTAAGAGCAGAAATTGGCCAGTGCCTGAAAGGATAAAGACCGCAAATTTTTAAAGTTTGATTTACTTTTTGTTTGATCGTTTCTTCATCCACGTTACGCAGACGTAATCCTAAAGCTATTTCATCAAAAATCATTTTTTGCGAGATCATTTGATTAGGATCTTGCATTACATAGCCAATTTTTTCGGCTCTTTCTTTAATTGATAAATTAGCTAGATCTTGGTCTTTAAGTGTAATTTTGCCTTCATTAGAAATAAAACCACAAATGATGCGACATAAAGTGGTTTTACCGGCACCATTTTGACCGACAATTGAGATAAAATCGCCTTGATTGATGGTAGCAGAAACGTCCTTTAAAGGATAAGGCTGATTTTTATTATATTGGTGGCCGACATGGTCTAGTTTTAATAAAGGTTGATGAGTAGCTGTACTTTCTTTAACTGGAACTTGATCAACCCAATTTTCTAATTCTTGGCTAATTGAGTCAGAAGTAGGTAAGTCTGCAATTTTATCTAGCTTTTTAATTGAACTTAAGTTAATACCTGCGGCTGTCATCGCTTTTAAATAAAGCGGCTGACGAACGCCAATTTTTTCTAAACTATTCTCATGAAGAAGTTGATTAGTAGGCTCATCGGCGACAATTTGACCATCATTAACTAAAACTATTCTATCAATTGGCTGACTCAAAACTTCTTCGACACGGTGCTCAATAATAATAACGGTGGCATTAAGTTCTTTTTGGATTTTATCGATAATAGCCATTGTTTTGAGTCCGGAAGCAGGATCAAGGTTAGCAAGTGGTTCGTCGAAAAGTAAAATTGGTGATTCATCGACCAAGACGCCGGCTAGGGCAACAATTTGTTTTTGACCGCCAGAAAGGCTTTGCGGCGATTGTTTAAGAAGCTCTTTAATTTGGAGTTCTTCTGCCCATTGGTTTACAGTGTGATGCATTTTGGCTTTAGGCTGGCAATCATTTTCAAGAGCAAAAGCAATATCTTCGCCAACTGTTAGACCAATAAATTGGCTATCTGCATCTTGTAAGATTGTGGAAGTAGTAAATGAAAAGTCAAAAAGACTAGTTTTAGTAATATCTTTTCCGTTTACTAAGCATTTACCTGTGATGTTGCCTTGATCAATATTTGGAATAAGACCATTAAGGCAGCGACCAATTGTAGATTTGCCGCTGCCTGAAGGTCCGGCCAAGAGAATTTTCTCACCCTTATTAATTTTGAGATTAATCTTTTTAAGAGTGGGTTCAGCTTGGCTATTGTATTTAAATGAAAAATCTTTAAATTCAATAATCGGTTCTGTCATTAATTGAGTAACCTTTCGTGATTAGTCTTTACGTAAACTACCTTTCTTAACTTTAGTTGCTGCGTAAGCTTTAAGCAAGATGGTTCCTAAAATAAGAATAGCAAGTGAATTAGTGATGGTTGCAGTGGCTCCTTGTAAGAAGACCTTGTTTTGAGGTTCGCTGTAGATTAAGATATCACCAACTGGTGCGATTACTAACCAGGAAATAACGTTAGCGATGATTTGGACCACGTTGAAGCCAACCATTTGCTTAACAGTGAAGACACCATTATCTAAGTCAAGGCGCATACCGTAAAGACCGATGATCAAACCTAAAACAGCTGTAGCTAAAACCCAGCTCCACCAAGTTTGACCATACATTAAGAAGTCACCTAGTGCATGTCCGATGAAACCAACAGAAAAGCCGACAACAGGTCCGTAAATAGTGGCAAGTAAAGCTAAGAATGGGTAAACAATTTCAATATTAGTGTTTGGAATTCCAGTTGGAATTGATGTGAAACGTGCCAAAATAACATAGATTGCTGCTCCGATACCAATTGCAACGACGCTTTTTACTGATAAACCTTTTTGCTTGTTCATAATTTTTCCCCCGTAAATAAATTATTCTCTAGTTAAATCAATTTTCCAATCATTTCCAGTACCAATTTTGTAGGTATCGGCAAATGAAGCTTGATTTAGCGCAATACCTACATTGACTAATGAATTGATGTACATCAAAGGATCTTTGATTGTTACATCAGCAAATGATGTAACAAAAGGTATTGTATCATGATAATAAGTTTGACCTTGATAAGTAATTGTGACGGTAAGTTTGTCGCCACGTTTGATATCAGCTTTTTTAACTAAGTCATAAGGAATATTCGTCCATAAAGAACCAAAGCGAATATCCAATACATCAATTGATCCCTTTAGATGATTATTTTCTAATTTAGCTTCAGTAAGTGGTAATTTTACAACTGAAGCTGGATCTAATGGCTCTCCTAGATCTTCAAAGGATTTTTCACCATCAGCTAGAAGGGCACCATTGTAAGCATAAATATCACGACCGTGGAAGGTGTTACTTTCTGAAGAATAAGGAAGACGATTCTTTTGTTCATCGATTTCTCTTACTTCTTCAAGCCCCATATAAGTTGCAACATGAGTTAATGAGCCGTTATCAGGTGTAATAATAAAATGTCCGCTTTTTGTTTTAACTGCAATACTCTTTCGATCTGAACCAACACCTGGATCAACTACCGAAACAAAAGTTGTGCCTTTTGGCCAATACTTGATTGTCTGATAGAGTCGGTAAGATGCAGCCCAAATATCATAAGGTGGAATCTCATGAGTTAAATCTGAAACAGCAACGTGCGGAGCAACCAAATGAGCTACGCCGTGCATGGCGCTAACGGCACCATCTTTTAAGCCGAAGTCGGTTTGTAGTACTAGAAAATGATTTGTTTCCATTAAATTCCTCCTTTAATATGTTTTTAATTACTAATAATTTACAATGTATTAAAAGTTTCGTCAATGGAAAATCCGTACTATTTTGCTATGTAAGCGCATATAGTACGGATTTTATTAATAACAAATTATTTTTCAGCCTTATTTTGCCACTTTAGGCCAATTCCGCTGACCCCAGAAAGAATTGAAAAGACAGGAGAAAGTAAGCTAAAGAATGTGAATGGAATAAAGGCTAAAACCGGAACTCCAAGAGTAGAAGCTGCAAAAGAACCAGCTACTCCCCAAGGAATTAAGTAGTTAATTACGCTACCGCCGTCTTCAAGAACACGACTGAGAGCAAGGGGTGCAAGACCAATTCTGTCGTATGCTTGCTTGAAGGCGCGTCCTGGCAAGATGACAGATAGGTATTGTTCACCGACAAATAAATTAATGCAGATACCTGAAAGAATGGTAGTAATTACTAAACGACCAGGCTTTTTAAGGTGTTCAACTAGAGGCTCCATGGCAGTTTGAACAATGTTAAATTTCATTAATAAACCACCAAGAGATAAGGTAGCAATAATTAAGCCAACCGTATCCATCATGCTGGAAATACCACCACGAGTAAGTAAGGCGTTCACTGATGAGTCGCTAGTTTTGGCAACGAACCCTTTCATAATGAGGTTAGTTAAGTCAGTAAGAGATTGATGAGGATTTTGAATAAAAATCATAATGACAGTAACAGCAATATTTAAAAATAAAGTAGGAATAGCGGGGATTTTTCTCCAGGCACAAATTAACATTAAGATAATTGGAATGATTGCCCACCAAGTAATAATGAAGTTATGCTGTAAAACTGCGACAGTATGATTAATCTTTGAAGCATCAATTGAGCCACTATTTCCTAAAATCCAAAAAAGAATTAAAGAAACAATAAAAGCAGGGATTGTTGACCACATCATATTTTTAATATGGGCGAATAATTCACTTTCTGCAACAGCAGAAGAAAGGTTGGTAGAGTCCGATAAAGGAGACATTTTATCGCCAAATACTGCTCCGGAAATGATTGCCCCAGCAACAAGAGCAGGATTGGCATTCATGCTGGCACCAATTCCGAAGAGGGCAATTCCAACGGTTGAAATTGTAGTAAAGCCGCTTCCGATCGCTAGCCCCACGATTGAGCAAACAATAAAGACAGAAGGAACAAAGAATTGTCCGCTAATTAAGTGAAAGCCAAGAACCATAATTGAAGGGATGATACTGCCCTTGATCCATAAGCCAATCAAGGCCCCAATTAGAATAAAAATAAAGATTGGAATAATAGCAACGCCAATTCCTTCCTTGATTCCATCTTGAATAGAAGCCCAGTCATTTCCACGTAGTCTGAGCCAAAAGACTAATAAGCAAACGGTGAATAAAACTGGAACTTCTGGCATTAAACCAAATTTAATTACTGAAATGCCTAGAATAATTAAAAGCAAAAGTAAAATAATAATTGCTTCTAAAAAAGATACTTTCTTTTTCATAAATAATCCTCCATAAAAAAAATCCTGTTGAAATTAATCAACAGGACGCATTACCGTGGTACCACCTATCTACTGCATATTCGCAGCACTCTCATCAGGTGATAACGGCACTGAGTGTGGCCGAATAAAAGATTGATCGCTGTAATTCGTAACTTATGCCTGACTGGTTCGCACTTTACCACCAGCTCTCTGACGCTTAACATAAGCACTACTGTGACGATAATTGTTGCAATTATGATAACAAGCTTAAAAAAAGATGTCAATGAATTTATTAATAAAAATGATTAGAATTTCGAATTATGCACTTTGAGCGGTAAAATAGATAGGTATAGAAAAAGTATAAATATAAATTGAGGGATTAAGATGACTGATATTTTAACCACCAAAGAATTAGGCAAAAACTTCAAAAATAAACATATTTTGAATCAAATCAATATTCATGTTCCTGAAGGAAAAATTTACTGCATTATGGGACCAAATGGAGCTGGTAAGTCAACTCTTTTGAAAATGATTAGTGGAATTGAAAAACCAACTGAAGGCGATATTAATTTTAAGGGTGAAAACTGGAAGCGAGAAGATTTAAAAACTATTGGTTCATTAATCGAAGAACCAGGCTTATTTGATAATTTAACTGTTGAAGATAATATCAAATTGAAATTAAAGCTGCACCATGTTGAAAATAAGGATCAAGAGCAAATCTTGAACACGCTCGGTTTTGGCGATCATAATCAGGAAAAGGTTAAAGGCTTTTCAACAGGAATGCGCCAACGTCTTGGTATTGCGCTCGCTTTTATGGGAAACCCAGATTTAGTAGTTTTGGATGAACCAACAAATGGCCTTGATACATTTGGAATTCATGAACTGCGTGAACTTTTAATGCTAGAAAAAAAGCAAGGTAAAACAATCATTATTGCTAGTCACATGCTTTCTGAAGTTCAAAAAGTAGCTGATCGCATTGCTATCTTAGGTAATGGTGAGCTTTTGTTAGAAGAAGATTACGACCAAAAGACAGATTTGGAGGACTTATTTATTTCAACTCTAAAGAAGGCAGGCGTAAAGCATGACTAATATTTTAAAAGTTGAATTTTTAAAAACAAAACATACCGTTGTTCGCTCACTAGTTTGGCTTTTGCCATTAATTGCCATTTTGATGATGACTGCTGTCTTCTGGGATAATCAATATTCAGTGCAATTAATGATGGGACAATGGAGTTATTTTTGGTTAAATATGTCAATTGCTCTCGTAATCGGAATTAGTACGTATTATCAAAAACAAGCTACAAAATTCAAAGAAATTTTAACTTCGCCGCAAGATCTTTTTACTTATGAAATTGGTCGCATTATTCACGGAATGTTGCAAATAATTTTAATGAGTGCAGTTTTCTTGGTTTTGGTAATTTGTGTACGATTTATTTTTTCAAGTAGTGAAGAAATTAGATTAATAGCTGGCTCTATAGTTGGAATTTTGCTCACCTCTATTTGGCTAGTTCCATTTTATTCATGGTTGTGCCGCATTACTAACTTATATTTTGCCCTAGGAATTGGATTTTTAAGTTCAATTTTGGCAATGTTCTTAAGTCGGACAGCTTTTAGTATGTGGTGGCCGTTTGATTGGGGAATGCTTTTAAATAATATGTGGCTTAAGGGTGATTTTGTTTTTGGAACTTGGAGCTTAATCATTTGTAGCTTAATTTTAGGGTTTATTTTAAGTATCTTTAGTGCCTATTCTTTTAAAAAGCAATAATATTTTTTAGTAAAATAGTAGCAAGTATCTAAAAAGGATTGAAATTATGCAAAAAAATCAAATTGTCGACTTAGAAATTACCGACCTATCTTATGAAGCAATGGGGGTTGCTCACTTAGACGGTATGACTGTCTTTGTAAATAATGCTCTTCCAGGTGAAATTGTTTCAGCTAAAATTTTAAAGGTAAAGAAGAATTTTGCCTTTGCTAAAATTGAAAAAATCAAGAAAGAAAGTCCAGATAGAATTAACGTTGAACTTCGTCAATGGGTTCAAACAGGTCTAGCATCTCTTGCTCATATCAAGTATGACAAGCAGCTTGAATTTAAACGCAATCAAGTAGTGAACTTATTGCATAAGGCTGATTTAGATAAGATTAAGGTTGGTCAGACTTTACCTAGTCCAGAAGAAACTGGCTATCGTAATAAAGCGCAAGTACCAGTTCGCGAGGTTCACGGCAAGCTTGATATTGGCTTCTTTAGAAAGCATTCGCATGATTTAGTTCCGTTAACTAACTTCTTTACAACTGATCCAGAGATTGACCGAGTTTTAATTAAAGTTCGTGATATTTTAAGAAAGAATCATGTCCCAGCTTATGATGAAATCCACAATAAGGGTGAAGTGCGTTACCTTGATGTTCGTCGTTCAAAGGCTACTGGGGAAATCATGGTGATTTTGGTTTGCTTGCACAAGGATTTTCCACAGTTAAAGAAGGTAACTAAAGAAATTAGCGAAATTGAAGGCGTTACAAGCGTAGTTTTGAACCATAATCCTAAGAAGACTAACGTGATTTTGGGCAAAAAAGACTATTTGCTCTGGGGCGAGCCTCAAATTACCGACAAAATTGGAGATGTTAGTTTTAAAATTTCACCGCAAAGTTTCTTCCAAATTAATTCATTACAAACTCCGCGCTTGTATGACTTGGCAATTCAAAAGGCTGATCTTAAACCAGATGATGTGGTAATTGATGCTTATTCTGGAATTGGAACAATTGGCTTGTCAGTTGCTAAGCATGTTAAGGCAGTGCGGGGGATGGAAGTTATCAAGCCAGCTGTTGATGATGCTAATGCAAATGCAAAATTAAATGGGATCATGAATGCTGAATATGTTGTTGGTAAAGCAGAAGAAGTAATGCCGCGTTGGGCTAAAGAGGGGCTTAAGACTGATGTGATCTTCGTTGATCCACCAAGAAAGGGATTAACGCCAGAATTTATTGATGCAGCTGTTGAAACTGATCCTAAGAAGATTGTTTATATTTCATGTAACCCAGCTACAATGGTTAGAGATCTGCAATTGTTCCGTAAGCAAGGTTATGAATTTAACGAGATTGATCCTGTGGATATGTTTCCCCAAACTCCTCATGTTGAAGCAGTGGCGGTTCTTGAGAAGAAATAATAAATAAAATTTATTAGTAGAAAGTGTACTTTTCCATAAATGATCGGATTAGTACATTTTTTATTTATGCTGGTTGCTTGAGTAGACTGATAGATTAGGCATACAATTAAAGAAAAGTGATAAAAGGAAATTCTGCAAAAAATATCATCATTGTACTTTGCGCGGTAAATGAAAGGAATAGTTATGCATCATAAAAAAATTATTGTCTATATCTTTTTGGCGCTCTGTATGTTTTCAGTGTTTTTATTTATTGTGCCTTCGGGAAGCAGGATAGATCCTGGATTAAAAAATTCACAAAAGCAGCTCAAAGATTATATGAAATCAAATCATATCAATGGAGTGATACTTGTTAGCGGAAAAGATGGTAAGCCAATTGTCATTCAAAATAATGAAACATCTAGCAAAAATGACATAGTGAATGCGAATCAGCTATTTCCAACTGCTTCTCTTCAAAAGATTATGACAGGAACTGCGATTTATAATTTGCAACAAAAAGGTCAGCTAAATTGGAATACGCCTTTATCTAAATATTATCCACAAGTTTCAGGTAGCAGCGATATAACAATTCGTGAACTAATGAATCATACAAGTGGATTGATTAATAATGCTCGTCCGTCTGAGCCGCTTAAAAATCAAGAAGAGCAGATTGCTTATATGCTCAAATACATGCAGAATGATCATTTACACACTTGGGATTATCAAGATGTGGATTATGAATTGTTAGCAGCGATTATTAGTAAAGAAAGTGGCGTAAGCTATAACGACTATATTAAAAAGGATTTTGCTAAGCAGTTAAAATTACGTCAAATTAAGGATTATTCTGAAGTTAAGCAAAATGAGGTTCCTCAACCAATGAGCAGCAATGTCGATTGGCATAAGGTAGTTGTGACTACATCATCTGATTTTGGAGCTGGAAACTTGTTTATATCACCTAATGATTATTGGAAGTTTGTGTATAACGAAGTGTTGAAAGATCCTAAGATGATTAACGAGTATGCTCAGCAAGCTAAGCATCAAGCAGTAGCTTACTATGGTGGAGTTTACTTTAAAGGGGATGTTATTCGTGCAGAAGGTAGTATCCCTGGTTATAATTCTTGCTTTGTAGCTAACTACAAAACTAAGGAAATGATTATGTTGTTTTCTAATAATATTAATTACTTAACATTGAAGAAGGCTTCTGATTATCTGCTTCATCATTATATGGGTGAAGGATTTGGATTGTAAGAATGAGTTTGAAAAGGAAAAAGTATGAAAAAGTTTGAATATCAAAATAAAAATATTTAAAGCTTCTGCAACTATTTATAATTTTTCAGAAGCGATGGCAATTTTGAAAAAGAGTATCAAGAATTTTAAATTGTCTTGGCCAATTAAGATTAAAATTGAAAAATAAACTATTAGGAGAAAAACATGCCAGAACTAAATCTCGAATTGCAAGACACGCAATGGCCGAAAACCTATATCGATCATGATCGGCAAATAGTTCGTGCGATTGTGGTTGATGATGAACAGAATTTTTATTTTGTAAAAGTACAAAGAGACGATGATTTCGGTAAAGGTACCTTCATTGAAACATCTGGTGGCGGAGTTGAAGCAGGTGAAGATCTAACTACAGCGCTTAAAAGAGAACTAAAAGAAGAACTGGGCGCAAATGTTGATATTCTTTGTAAAATCGGCGTGGTAAGTGACTACTATAATTTGATTCATCGACACAATATTAATAATTATTTTCTATGTAAAATAAATTCTTTTGGTAAAAAACATCTAACGCAAGCAGAAATTGATGATTTTCATTTATCAACTCTAAAACTAACTTATGATGAAGCAGTTGATGCGTATGAAAAGCAAACTAATGCCAAATTAGGACAATTAATTACTAATCGAGAATTACCAATTCTCAAACAAGCAGAAAAACTAATAAGCAATTATAAATAAAAATGGGATATGAACGCTGTTAAGCTCATATTCCATTTTTATTTGGTCTTAATATGTCAACATGATTGATATCCTCAATTTCAACTGCGTAACCTGAAATAATTATCTGACTATTATGGTAACCATTAACAAAACCAGTAATATCTTTTCTAAATTCGTTATTATAGTTACGATTTTTAAGTTGCAGTCGAATTTTATAATGGTTGCTAAAAGCTTTCAATAATGTTCTACTTATTTCTTGCAAGTCCATTTCTGTTTCTTTTTTATAAGTAGTATTAGCTTTCTGAGTATCTTTATTTATTTGAACAGTATGATCGCTTAAGAAAAAACCACCCCATTTTTGCATCCCGCGGTCGTGATAGTTTTTGAAGAAATTTTGGATCTCTTTATCAAAATTTGCATTATTCATAGGCGTTACCACCATTATGACCGCCAACTAAATTACTGCGTTCAATAGCAGTCGCGCCTTTAAGGAGGCTAGAAGCTTTGACTAGCGAAGTAAAACCATGTTCTTTTCGTATTTGGTCAACAATGTGGTCTAATTTATATCTTTTAATTTGCAGATCAAAGTCTTCAAGCATATTTAATTGTTGAGTACCATCAGGTGATAAGTCAGTATAGCTAACACTAATAGTACGAACGCTTTCTCTATGCCAGTTTTCACGAAATAGGGCGATCAGTTCTTTTACTAAGTCATGGTTTACATTAGTTGGGGTAATTTTACGTTGAACGCCAAAACCACCGCGCTTAGTAGTTTCCGCCAATTGAAATAAAGAAAAGCCAATATATAGACTAACTTTGCCAGCTCGTAAATTATGGGCGCGGATACGAGCGGCAACTTGCTCACCAATTTCTCTAATAACCAGTTCTATTTCACGTTGATTGAAATAATCCCGCGTTAAAACTTGAGAGTTACCATAGCTTTTACTTTTTGGATGGTATTTTTGGCTGATGATGCTACGATCGACGCCCCAACTTTCTGCCAATAACTGCTCGCCAATAATCCCAAATTCTTTTTTTAGAAGATAGGGTTTGGAGTGAGCTAAGTCATACATATTGTTAATTCCGATTTTTCTTAAACGATTAGCAGTGCGAGTATTAATTCCCCAAACGTCTTCTAATTTTTCTATTTTCCAGATAGTATCGGGAACATCAAGATAATGCCAAAAAGCAAGCATTGATTTCTTGTGTTTAGCAGAATTATCCATTGCTAGTTTGGCCAAAAGAGGATTTTCACCGATCCCGCAAGTAGTGTAAAGGCCTAAAGTATCATGGATATCTTTTTGAATTCTACGGGCAACATAATAAGGATCATTGCCAAAGAGCCTCCAGGAATCAGTCATGTCGATTATCCCTTCATCGATAGAATACATGTGGATATCTTCGTTAGCTGCATATTTTCTAAAAATATCTAGGACTTGGATACTGCGCTTAATATAAAGATTCATATGTGGTTCAACTAGCTTTAAATCGGGAGCTTTCCATTTAGGTGGCAACTGGCGAACACGCATGACATTATGCAAACCATATTTTTTCTTAGCTAAAGGAGAAGCCGCCATAATTAAGCCAGATCCCCAGCAACTGTCAGGCTGTCTAGATACAACGGCTAAACAAGCTTCCATCGGATTAAGACCTAAACGAAGCGCCTCACAAGAGGCAAAAAAACTTTTATTGTCAATCATAAAAATTAAGCGATGCGGTTCGTAGCGATAGTCATACATAATAATTACCTTCTAGTTGAACATTTGTTCTGATTAATTAATATTATACGAACAATAGTTCGCAAATGCAACTTAGATTATTTTTAAATTATTTGACTTTTCAATTTTGCCAACTTTTTGGTATGATAGATATGTTCTAGAGGTTGCCTCAATGGCGGAATTGGCAGACGCGCAGCGTTCAGGTCGCTGTTCACGTAAGTGAGTGCAGGTTCGACTCCTGTTTGAGGCATTAATAAAAGCGTGTAAGCATTGATCTTACACGCTTTTTTGCATATTATGACCGCCGTTTGACCGCTAAGGTCAAATTTTATCTAAAATGTTTACTATTTTATCGTCAGATTTCTGCTTCAATTCATCTAACATATAAGCATAATGTGAAGCAGTAGTGCTCATATTTGAATGTCCAAGTCGCTTACTTATTGAGTATAAGTCAACTCCTTTGAAAAGTAAAAGTGCAACATGAGTATGGCGTAAACTGTGAAAGTGAAATCCTTTCTTTTCAATATGGTTTTTTTTAAGTTGTTTTCTCAAAACTTTATTGACAGCATTAGATGTGGGGATTGTTCCATCTGATCCAATAAATAGATGCTTATTTCTGTTTGGCTTAAGTTGTAGAAGGATATCAAGAAGTTTTTTATCAACCGCTATTACTCTAGTAGACGAATAATTTTTAGTAGATTTATTTATCTCATTAGAATCGTAATCAACCACTTTATCATTGTCATAATCCCATGATTTTATGATATGGATCTGCTTATTCTTAAAATCAATATCACTCCAAGTTAGAACACGTATTTCTCCGGGACGCATTCCAGTGTAGATAATCGTTAAAAGCATGTAACGGCTAACATATGATGGTTTTATTCCATCTAAAAGTGAAGCTACCAATTTTTGAGTCTGTTCAAAATTCAAATAATCTATTTTTCTGGTTCGTTCGTGATTCCATGTAAGATTAATCCTGTCAGTAAAGTTTTTCCGGATTATACCATCACTTATAGCGTCTTTCGCACATGTTCTGATATATCCGTGTATTTTCCTAACACTATCTTTAGCATGTTTTTCTCCATAGTAATTCATAAATTTTTGATATTTTAACCGATTAATAGAGGAAATTTTGGAATTACCAAAATATGATTTCAAAATTTCATAGAGGTGTTTATATCGATTAATAGTGTTTTTTGATTTTCCTGCTATTCTATAAGCTTCATACCAAGATTTATAGTATTCAGCAAAGATTGGGTCTTTATTAGATATTTGTTCGTCATCTTTAGCTACTTCCATCTCATTAGCCCATTTTTGAGCGTCTCGCTTAGTTTCAAATCCACCTTTGGATTTATATTGTCGTTCGCTATTAATGTACCAAGATACTTCAGCAGTCCATTTCTTGCCCCGTTTTCTTATTCGTGCCATCAGAGATTAAGTAGTTCTTTCTTTTTTGCATCAAATTCTTCTTGAGTGATGATATCATCATCTAAAAGTTGCTTATATTTTCTAATTTCATCAGGGATATCTGTAGTAGGTTGTACTGCTGTTTGAGATGGAGCAGGAGACTTAATAGCAGCCATTTGTTCTCTAATAGTCTTAGCCATGATAGGAGCAGCTACAGCATTAATTTTTTCAATTCCAGTTACATTAGCTCCATTAGTGATTGATACAGTACCAGAAACAAATTGCTTACTATAAGATACTGCATTAATCACAGCGAGAGGAATCTCTTTCTGATCCATTCCAACAATCATATTCTTGTTTAAAAAGATAACTCTTTTGTTGGTACATACTACTAGCCAAGTATGACCATCAAGAACACCAGAACAAGCGTACTTAATAACTTCTGTATCATCTAATACTTCTGGAAGAGCTTTAATCTCTTTCTTTACAAAAGTTAAATCGAATACCTTAGCAGCAACAAGTTCTTGTTTAACCTTATCTGAAGTATCCATTTTTTGAATTTTTTCAACTTCGTTTTGTGCCATGGCATCGTCTAATGAACGAGTATTTACCTGCTTATTATCAATATTAGATAATTTTTCCTTTGCGTTTTCTACAATTTTATCTGATTTAGCTTGAGTTTTAGCTGTTCTTTTTTTTATCCAATTTTGAGTTGCAGTTTTATAATTACCACCATTTGCAAGGAATTCTTGAAACTCATTAAATGTCAAAGTTTTAGCCCAAAATAGAGCAGCATTAGGAGTAGTTGCCCAGCCTTTACCCCAATTAGATTTTTTAAGACATTTTGAACAAACTACACCATCTTTTAGTTTTAATTTTGTTAAACTTGATTTTCCACAAATTAAGCATTTTTTATTCATTTTTATTTTCCTCATCAATTTTTACTTTTTGTTCATAAAATCGCCTAAAATAGTAGATCATTGTTGCTTTCAAATTTTTTGGCAACCACATTTTTCAATCTCTCAGGAATTCCGAATTGTTGCATAAATTCTCCAGGGTCTTCGCAAGTATAGCCTTGGGAAGAAGCATAATCCCAAATAAGATTTAATCCATATAAATCAGCTTGATCTTCCTTGAATGCGTCATCGTTTCGGTTAAAGGCATCGTGTTCTTGCCATTTATAATCATGGTCATAGTACATAACACCTTTATCGCCATTTATGTGATGCCCTAATTCATGTGCAGCCATAAATGGAACTTCTGGAGGATACCACCAGTTTGTGTTAATAATGATAGTTTTCTGTTTAGGAAGATACCTAGAACGAAAATGTCTGTCTTCTAATCGAGACAGTATGTAACTAAGATGATGATCTTCAATTAGGTTACATATATAAATGAGTAAATCATTGTTATACATAGGCGTTACTCGTAATGAGGCTCTCCGTCATTCTTATGTCTTTCAAGGATAGCTTTGATAACGTCCATATCTTCATCTGATACAGGGCGACCGCCGTAGCTAAGAACAACAGGGTCTTTTTCTAGGTCAACGGATTTAGGCTCACTAGTTTTATCTGAACCTAATAAATAATCAGCTGACACATCAAAGTATTCAGCTAGTTTAGCTAAAGCACCGCTTGAAGGCTCAGCTTTCCCATTTTCCCATTTAGTAATAGTTTGTTGAGATACATGTAATAATTTGCTTAGTTCTGTTTGTGAGAGTCTATGAGATGTCCTCAACTCACGTATTCTATCGCCAATCATGCTCTTCAACCTCCGTTTATCAACTATTGTACTTAAATTATAATACTTTATACATATTTTTAACTTAAAAAGTAAAAAAAATAGTAAAAAGTGTTTACATTATAAACTATGATGTATATAATATATATGTAAGTTGATAAAGGAGTTGATAAAATGAAGCGGGAACTTAAAAGCTTACGAGTTGGAGCTGGGCTTACGCAAGCTGAATTAGCAAAGCGATTAGGCGTTACTAATGTTACAGTTTCAAGGTGGGAGAGAGGAGAAGCAGTTCCAAAGCCCAAGTATATTAAAGCTATGGCAAAATTATTTAATATCAAGGGGCAGGATATTTTTTTAAATTTAATTACTACTAAAGTTTATAAAGTTGTTACAAAATAGAAACAAATAGTGATAATAAAGTAGGTGATTAAATGCCTGAGCTAATTAATAAAGATGCTCTCATAGTTATCTTTAAGCCGATTATCAAAGCTTTATTTGATAAGGAAAAGGAAGAAGCAGAGGGCGCAACAATTAACATTGATGAGTTCCGAAAAAAGTATTGCGGAGGTAAAGGTCAAGAGTGGGTAAGGTTGTATGTTTTCGATAAGTTTAAAAAGGAAATTGATTTCGAAAATGGTGGTTTTGTAGTTAACCCACACAACGGCAAGAAAACAATCATTTTTAGAAAAGACGCTAAAAAGTGGATTGAAGAAAACTATCACCGCATTGATTGGAATGCAAGTATTAAGAAAGATTTTGGGAGGTAGAAAAATGATAAAGGTTACAACGGGCGACGTAATTAGACAATTGGTATCAAGAGGCGTATTCGAGTGGAAGAAAGATGCTGAATATCAGATTGGCATCAAAGATGAACAGATTGTTGTTAACAAAGATGGATCGGCTGAAATTGCCTATCTAGGTAACACCTTAGAAAGTGTTATTCAGTTAGCCGATATGTTTAAAAAGGTAGGTACTAAGGAACAGCAAGAGCAAATTAACGCAGCACTTACAGATTTAGTAACGATTGGAGATCGCTGGAATGAAGCGTAAGAAGACAGATTGGCTAGTTGCAATTGTGTGTTCAGAAGTAATTGCAGCAGGGGTTATATGTATCACTATGTTGGGCTATTACTTCTGGAGAGTATTCCTTTAAGGAGGTGGAAACAATGGAAAAAGAAACAAAAAAATACAGAGATCCATTTAAAGGTATGAGCTTTAATGGAAACCCTGTATCAAAAGAAGAATATATTGCAGCTTATGAAAGCTACGTTAAGCGTTGTTCTGGTGAAGCCAAAGGTTAGTTCTAGACGAATTAGTCATAAAATCAGAAAATTCACAAACTGAAACTCGAATTGTTTCTTCAAGACATTGTATTTCGTCAAAAATTTTATCAATGCTCAAAGGACTAATCAAAATGATTTCTGTGGGCAAGTGTTGAAACCATTTTGTATCAGGTAAAGTTTCAAGTTTTGTTCGAATAGCTACAGCTAATGGCTCATTATTAGGAGCAATTTCGTAATCAAATGTTACAAGATATTTATGCATAATTAGACCTCCTTTCTTGAGACTAATTATAGCAATAAATTACGTATTTTAAGGAGGTGGAGTAAATGACATTAGAAGCAAGATTAATCAGCAATAGCAACGCATTTTTTGCTAGACAAGATAGATCGCCACTAGCAATTGACGAATACGAAAAACAATTCGAAATAGCTTTGATGGCAACAAAAAAGCCGTTACCGACTGCAATCAGTAACGACTAAGAAAATAGTATATCAAAATTAATGTCTAAGGAGATTATACCACAATGATTGAGATCATGACACCAGCGCAGGCTGCAACTTTTAGGGAGCAGCGTTTGAAAGAAGAACAAAGAAGACTAGCAGATCAAGGCATTAGTTCAGCATTTGAAGGCTGGAACTTAGTTACTATCGGCGATAGTGATTGCGATTATTTGAACTTCAAACATTTCGTAACAACTCAAATTTTCAGCCTAGGAATTGATAACTATATCAGTCGTACAGGCTGGGACAAGAAAGAATTGATCGAATACTTAGCCACTGTTGATCAATACGATGATATTTGGAAAGACGATGTCTTAGACTTCTTTGACGGAATGGAGGGTAACTACTGATGACCTCTAAACATGCCGGATTTGAAAAAGAGTACATGACTTGGCAATACAAACTGGAAAAAGAAGCTAGCGATTGGAGAAAGAAGATAGCTGCTGAAGCTTTAACTCAAGGATCATATCAGCAAGGTATTAACTGGATCAATAAGTTGAAGCCGAAAATTGATGATAGTTTCCCCGGAGGAACTTTAGGAGCAGAGATCAATTTCTTACGAGAAATTGCAGAAGACGCACGTCAAGACGTGATGAAGCAAGCATTATCACAGAAACCTAAGGAGTAACCACTATGACCGACAAGAAAAAATCAGTATATGAAACCTTAGCAAAGGTTGATGTAAAGCCACTTTTAGAAAAAAAAGGAAACCTAAATTACCTAAGCTGGGCTAAAGCTTGGGGCTTGGTTAAGAGCCTATATCCTGATGCTACATATCAGATCAAAGAATTTCCTGAATATGTTCTTACTAAAGAGAGCTGGCTAGCAACTGGCAGGAATGTAGATTATAGACAAACTATAGCAGGAACTGAGGTAGAAGTAACAGTAACTATAGAAGATCAAAGCTATAGTTCCAAACTTTATGTAATGGATTATCGAAATAAAGTTATAGCTAAACCGACTTATTTTGAAATCAATAAAACTCAAATGCGTTGCTTAGTTAAAGCCTTAGCATTTGCAGGATTAGGCTTAGATGTTTATGCGGGGGAAGATTTACCTGAACAACCCCAACAGAAACAGACAGCCCCTAAGCCTGCACAAAAACCAGTAAGGCGACAAGCAGCACCTAGAAAGCCAAAGAAAATGACTAAAGATCAACTGTACGGGTATCAAGCTGACTACAGCGGAGAAAAGAAGTTCTTAGTTACCATCTACACCGAGTGCGACAAACAAAAGAAGATGGGACTTGATGCTAAGACAAGTGTTCCGATTGAGTGGTGGCACAAAAAGCTAAAGGAAAATTCAGCTGACGGAGAAGCAGTAAGACAGTTCACAGAAATGACTATAGCTGCTAACAAAAAGAAACAAGCTAAAGCCAAAATAGAACAATCTAATGGCATTCCTGACTACGCCAAAGATCCAGAAGTTGAAAAAGCAATTGAAGATGCAATTTCTTAGAAAGCGAGTACAAACATGGCAGAAGAATTTACCGGAAGTAGATTATTTCTTAATATTCCTGCAAGTGTAGCCCATGATGAACGAATTAAAAGCGATAAAACGATATTGCTATATGGAGAAGTTCTTTCAATGATTAATGTTACAGGCAGCTTCTATATGAGTAACAAGGCTTTGGCAAAGCGCTTAAGATGCACTCCACAAACTGTAATTAGATGTGTCAGAGAGCTTGAAAAATTAAATTACATAAAAACAACAATAGTCAAAGATAAAAAAACGGGAGCTGTTAAGGGGAGAAAAATTGAATTGCGCCCTGTACCTATTAACACTGATGCTAGGGGGGATGGTAACACTGATGATAGTACCCCCATAACATCTGTGTTAAAAACCCCATATCACTCATGTTATGAGGGGGGTAACACTGATGATACCCAAATAGAACAATATAATAAAACAATTAATAGAACAGAAGAAGATATAGATAAATTGTCGAGTTCAGAGAACGTCGACCCCGAACTAAAACAAAAATCTCAAAAAATACCTTACGAAAAAATTATCGATTACTTAAACAGAAAGACTAATTCACATTATCGACCTACTTCAAAAGCTACTAGAAGATTAATTAAAGCTAGATACAACGAGGGCTTTACTGATATTGACTTTAAGACAGTTATAGACAAGAAGTGTGCTGAATGGCTACAAGATAGCAATATGGTTCAGTACTTAAGACCTGAAACTCTTTTTGGAACTAAGTTTGAGGCATATCTAAATCAACCAGATACAGGACCTATTCCACGAAGGAATTTTGGAAGTAAGCCCGTTCGAAAGGCTACTGACTGGGAACAGGTTCAACAGCAAATTCAGAAACAAAATCCAGTATCGCATATATCACGAGAAGAACGTGACGCAATTTTTAGAGAGTACGGGAGGTAACCACCATGCAAAACAGAATTAAAGAATTAAGATAAGCTAAAGGCTTATCATTAAGAGATATGAGCGAAAAAATAAATATGTCATACATAACTATTAGCCAGTATGAACGGGGGAAGTGTGAGCCAAAACTAGAAACGTGGCAAAAGCTGGCTGATTTCTTTAGAGTTTTAGTACCTTACTTGCAAGGATATGTTGACGAGTATATCGAAATTAACGATTTGAACGATAAAGAACAAGAAGCATACGAACGTATCACGGATATGCTTAGTCAAGAATACCCACAAACTCGTCCAGAATTTAACTGGTCAAAAATTGGTCAATTGCTAATTAATTCAGACATTACGGAGGAATAGAAAATGGAAAACATTATTTACAAAGAGGAAGTATGCGGAAGAATTGCCGTAGTGAAAGAGATGGATATGCCTTTCGGTCACTATTACACGGGATATATTGAAATCTTGCATAAAGATCCATTTAGCTGGAGAAATCACGTTGAGATGGGCAAAGAATTATTTTTTGATTCGTGGGATGAATTTGGAGAGTTTCCTGGTGGTGTAACATTCGCTGGTTCTTTTCCAAATATTGAAAGTGAAGAAGGGTTTGTTAGGTTTGATACAGAACCATTTGCCCCAGGTGAATACACCAAAGAAGATTGCCTTGATATTTTGAAGAAGACAGCTAATATTCTTGCAATTAGAACTAGAGCAGCCCAAGAAGCTATTGCAAGTCAAAAAGTAGAAAATCTAGGCACCAAAGCTGATAAGAAGCCGAAGAATGTAGGGCTGTTGTTGGATACAGTTAACGATATAGCTAATGCTGTTGCATTTAACAAAACTGATGAAACAGACAAAGCAAACCAAAAACTTGAAAATGCTGGTCTTAAGTTGGCTGCATTTCTTGATAAAGAACTAAATGTTAGTCCGGAAGATGTTGCTATGTTTGCTATTTTAAAAACCATATTAAGCGAAGATGAGGACGATGAAGATGAATAACGAATTAATCAAAGTAACGGTCAAGAATGACCAACAGCTAGTTAGTGCAAGAGAGCTATATAAAGGACTAGGTATCAAGCGAAGATTTTCCGCTTGGTGGGAACAGAACAGCAATGGTTTTGAAGAAAATTCAGATTTTACCAGTGTACTTATAAGTACGGAGGTTCAAAACAACGGTGGTGTGCAAGCTAGAGAGCTTCAAGATTACGCACTCACAATTGATATGGCTAAGCAGCTGTGTCTTTTAAGCAGAACCAAAAAGGGTAAAGAATACCGTGAGTATCTAATCGAAATCGAAAAGAAGTGGAATGATCCACAGAATGTTGTTCAACGTGCTATGGATATTCTGCACAGTGAAAACTTGCAACTTAAGCTGGAAAACAAGAGCTTAAACCGCCAACTTGAAGAGAGCAACAAGAAAGCTAGTTACTTAGATGTCATTCTTGGTACTACTGACGCAATGGTTACTACTCAAATTGCTATGGATTACGGTTATACAGCTGTTAAGTTTAACAAACTGCTACATGCACTAGGCATTCAGCATAAAGTCAATGGGCAGTGGATCTTGTATAAGGCATACATGGGCAAGAAGTACACCACAACGAAACTTCACACATACACCGACAAGCACGGTAAGGATCATGCTAAGCCACTTACTGCTTGGACTCAAAAGGGTAGACGCTTAATCTACGATATTTTGAAAGAAAACAACGTCCTACCGTTGATTGAAAGAGAGGACATTGCGTAATGCTTGAAGAAAATCACAACTTAGAGAAGATCATCGAAGACGCTAAACAATATCGCTGGTACTCAGTTCCTGATATGTACATGGTTGAAATTTTAGACACGACAGGACGTTCAGCTGGATTTGTTCAGTCTATCTTCACAGACAAGAAAGAAGCCAGTGAGGTTGCTAAGGTGCTTCATGGAGTGGTTAGAGAAGTAGTTGGAGGTTAAGCAAATGGAAGTTATAGATAAGCGTAAAGAAAATAAAGATGAAGAGTGGAAAGTCGGAGATGTAGTTTGTTATTACAACGATAAAAAAGAAAGCGCTAATTATGGATTAATTGTAGGACCAACAGGCGAGAATGAATATTACATTGCTTTTCTTGATGATGATGCAATACGTGGATTATCAATAGATGGAGGTTTTCCTGAACCAAATGTTAGCGGAACAAGTAGTGTTAATGAATTAATTTCAATATTGAAATCTAATTGGAAATACGTTGAAAAAGTAAACGCAAAACTGGTGATTGAATGATTAAAACAAAGATTATTACTAGACCAAAATACGAAAATTATGAGTTTGAATTTGATATAGAACGTTTTTCTAATCAATTAAATAGAAAAATTATAGATATTCAATACACATCAAATAATTCAAACTACGAAGCAATTATTACTTACGAAGTTTAATTGAGGATAAGTAGCATGTCAGATTGGATTTTTGCAGCAGCATTTTTAATTCTGCTAGGGATATTGATTTTGTATATGGGGAGTTTATAAACATGATTTTTGAAATATGGTCTGTAAATGACATATTTGAAGATGGTTCTATGTCTCAAAAATATTTAAATGCACTTGCTAAAGCCGGTTTTAAGTTGGTGAAAGCAAAGGACGAATTAAGTGATCGGATATATAAGATTTACATTAAAAATCTTTCAGATTTACGCCTTTTACACAAGATAGTAAATCATGATTTAATCATTTCGTTTCCTGAATCGAAGCCAACGACCAAAGATACTATGAGCGTGATGTGTGATAGTGATGATGACCCAAAAATTGTAATTTATGACGATTGGATTGAATAAGTTTTATGAGAGTTAACTTTACGATTGAAGGACCGCCAATTGGTAAGGCGAGACCGAGAGTTACTAGAACGGTAACTTACACGCCAGCTAAGACGGCACGATATGAAGATTTAGTTAGGTATACAGCGATTAATAGCTTCAAAGGCATATTTGATAAAGATGAGCCGTTAGACGTTAAGATCATGGCATATTTTGAAGTCCCGAAGAGTTTAAGCAAGAAACGTAAGGCTTTATGTTTATCTAACCAAGAACTGCCAACTAAGAAACCTGATGCTGATAACGTAGGAAAAATCATAATGGACGGCATGAACCCAAAAATGAAGCGTGATAAACGACTTCACAAAATGGTTGAAGTTATGAGAGGTGTTTATCACGATGACAAGCAAGTAACAACTTTGCTAGTCAAAAAGAGGTATGCCAAACGTGCAAGAGTTGACGTAAGGATTAAGAGAGATATGGGTGATTAAATGCAAAAAATTGATTTGAGTTTGGTAAGCAAATTTGTAGATGCAAGCATCGCTAACGATAAGAAATTAGCTTTAAAGTTAGCGAAAAAGATTGCTGAGCAGCATAACTGTTCTTTGAGTTTTGAGCTTGACACTTTAGACTGGAGCGCAAATTGGCTAAAAAGTGACGAAAGAGTAGCAACGCAAGCTATGGTTCGGGAGTTAAGACAGTATGAAGCATAGTGCGGAATTGATATTCATTGCAGGGATGCTGATTTGTCTGGGTGCTGTCGGGTTTGTGGTGTTTTGCCTATGAGCAACGATTTAAAGTATCAAAAAGGCAAGTGGTATCACGTACAAGAAGACGGTTCACTTAAGCCAGTAGACTATGACAAAGAAGTTGAAGAGTATTACAAGAAATGGAGAGATAATTATGGCAATTGAGTTGAAGATTGGGACTAGAGGAACGAGAGAAGAGTTTGAGGACACATATACTAGAAGTTTTTTAGAAGATAACGGTTTATTGAAGTTTGATCCAAGAAAGTTCGCAGTCAATTGCGTTTGGGGAGTTCATACTAAATACGGCTATATGTGTTCTTTCAGTTTCGATGACATTTTGATATACATGGGTGATGGAATCTGGGACTTAAGAGTAGCTAAAGAAGATAAAGAGAGGCCTTGGCTATGAAATTGTATGGATACGAAGTTAATACTTGCAATTACAAATGTTTCAAGACAGAACAACTTAAGAATTTTAGATCAATGCTTAAATCAAACATCAAGAATTTTGAAAATATTATAGAGCCAACAATCGAAGAAATGATTGACGAAGATAAAGTTGAGGAGCTGCTGCCTTTGATTGAGCATGAAATCAAAGTGAGGTCGAATGATGGACGAAACTAGGAACGATTTAGAAGTAGGCAATGAAACAGCAGTCATGATGTACTTGAACATCTTGAAGTATGCTAAGCATCATTGCCCCGAAGATGAAGATCCTCATGAGATCACGGATCGAATATTTACTGATATGTTAGCAGCGAATAAAGCAAGTAACTAAACAACTAGAAGATGAGAGGGAGTGTAAGTGTGTATCAAATTGACTTAGGATTACAGCCGAATTTAAGAGCTACAGCTAAAAGGGTGGATAAGTTCTTGACTATTAATTTTCAGAGCTATCTTAATTTAGCTGGCTTACACCGTAATCAACTTACAAGCCCTCAATTATCATTTGCACCGGGATCAACAAATAAGAATGGTGTTGAGAAGAATTTCATTGACGAAGCACAAGACGACATTGATATTGCTGATCCTGTGAGAAAGGTCTGTGCAGCGATTTATCGGACGATGGATAATTGCACTGATACAGCTTTAAAGCCTTACAGACGTATCTTAATTGGAACATACATTGACCAGCTACGTATCGTTGATGTAGCAGCTACAGTTAATCTGTCGACTAGGTCAATTGATACTAAGAAGATTAACGCACAATGCGAGTTCGCTGATCGTTGGCTTTACTGGAAAAGATATTTCGGCGTTGATGATTTACCCGACCTACGAGTGTTCAGCCAAAAAGTAAAAACAGTATGGCCGGATAAAATTAAGATTCGGAAAAATTAGTCGTGCGTAAAGCTTGCGTAAACCTTGCGCACTAGTTGCATACGTTTCATGCTAAATTAGTATTGTCGAAAGATTAGACGTGGTGGTTACGATCTTTCGACTGCACCTCGACAGTACTACGTGCGGTACGTTCGAAAAAAATCTCCTTTCGAAATTAATACAGAAGATCTTAATTTGTTTCGGTAAGTAACGAATTAAAGTAACCGTTCTTGGTAGACGCTAGCAGTCGCTCAATTCGACTGGCGGTTATAGCCTGATTAAATTCAGGCGATACAAATTCCTCTAAATGACTTTTATTTTTGGTTTTTGGCTTACAATTCTTTTATTTTTACTTTTTCTTATTTACTTTTTTTATCTGATACAGGCAATCGGGTTCGAATCCTGATTGCTTGATAACCTAGGCGGTAGTTCATTGTTGATTATTGTATATAATAGTTTGCCTAGGGAGATCCTATGCCATGACCCTCAACGGTTTCGAGGAGAGCGTGGGAAGAGCTGGGTAGTTGTTGGCTGGACCGCAGCAGCAACTGCCGTGGGTAGAGTGGCACAATTTGAAATTTAGAAAGAAAAGAGGAATTTTCTTTCACAACTATGTAGCGGGGTTCAATTCCTCGCCTGCCCATTGCCTGTCGGAAAGCAGGCGTAAAAATAATATTATTCAGATCACGAATATATTTTGTTTGTCTGATTTTAATTTACAGAATTGCATCTGGTTTAGCTCTGTACCTAACAGAGCATTCTAGGACTATAGCCAAATGGTAAGGCATCAGGTTTTGATCCTGTGTATTGTTGGTTCGAGCCCAGCTAGTCCTATAGATCAGCTCTATATTTTTTGAAACATTTTTGGATAGAGCTAATCTAAATATTTTACCTTCTAAAATGGTTGATTGTTTTTAGCGGTTAGCGGTAAGGCGAGCATCATGGCAAACGTGACTCCGTATTAAATCTAAAAGTGAGAAACCACGGCAATCGTAAAAGCGTAGCATAATAGACGCGGCTTTCCTATTTTGGTAACTTAGCTCAGTGGGTAGTCCATTAGGTCCAATTGATATGTTAGTTGGAACGTCAGCAACTTTTATTACTGCTGTCATGATTTATTTGATTAATAAACACATTTCCAATTTAAAAATGAAGTTAGTGGTAAGTACCCTAATTCCTACTTTTATCGGAATGTTACCGATAGCCTTGGAACTTCACTATATTCAACATGTACCATTCTGGTTAACCTATGGAACATCCATGCTAGGTGAATTTGGTTCATGCTTAATTGGTGCTATTTTGGTTTACTTTTTATCTAAAAGAATTGATTTATCAAAATAATTATTTAGGTTACTCAAGGAAGTAGCCTTTTATTTTTGCTTTTAGAAAGGACGGTGATTTAGGTTGTGAGCAATGAAAAAGGCGCTGGTAGACCGTGCAAAATTGATCAAAAGATGATTGACGAAATGAAGCAATATATGATTGCTGGACTAACGCTTAAAGACGCCTGTTCTTTGCTTGAAATTGATACGTCTACATGGCGTAGGTTCGAAAAGAAAAATCCTAAATATGCCGTCAAAAGGAAGAAATGGCAAAGCATGTTAAAAACACAGGCTTTGATAAACATTGCTGGTCAAATTATGAAAGAGAATGATGCCGGTTGGTCAGCATATTTACTTAAACGAGAAATGACTTTAGAAGAGAAAAGAGCTACTAATGCCTTGGCTAGAGCACAAGCCAAAGAGTCCAGAGCGAGAGTTAAAAATATTGAAGCTGATACACGTATTAAAGAAACTAAGGCAATTGTTGCTGAAAGATTAGGCATGGAAGACAATGAGCAACTTGAAGAAGTGCTTAATAAATTGACTAAGGAGGCAGGAAAAGTTGGCACTGATAAATCTACTAACGAAGAAACAGATTAAGGTGCTGCAATCCTACCTTAACGATGATTGGAAGTACTTGATCTTAAATGGTGCTGTCCGTGCTGGTAAGACAGTGATAGATAACTATCTTTTCTTACTAGAGCTTAAACGAATTAAAAAGCTTGCTGAGATCGAAAAAGAACCACATCCTCAATATATTCTTGCAGGGTATAGTTCAAATTCAATCTATACAAATGTCATCTCATCAATTGAAAATCAATTCGGAATAGTGATGAAGACCGACAGACACGGGCATTATCATCTTTTTGGCATTGATATAGTGCCAGCTTATACAGGATCAGTTCGAGGAATTGGTGCTATTCGTGGTATGACTTCTTACGGAGCTTACGTCAATGAAGCAAGTTTAGCCACGCATGAAGTTTTTCAGGAAATCGTACAGCGTTGTTCTGCTAAATCAGCAAGAATTATTTGTGACACAAACCCTGATATTCCTACACACTGGCTTAAGACTGATTACATAGATAATCATGATCCTAAGGCTAGGATTAAGGCGTTTAGCTTTACTATTGACGACAACACTTTCCTCGCAAAAGATTATGTTGAGGCTTTAAAGGCTGCTACACCAAGAGGGATGTTTTATGATCGGTCAATACTTGGTCAATGGGTCACGGCTGATGGTATTGTTTATCAAGATTTCAACAAAGATACAATGGTAGTTGATGAAGTACCTGATAATCTTGAATATTACTGCGGTGTTGACTGGGGCTTTGCTAAAGGACATGAGAATGTAATCACAGTCATGGGCGATGATCCTGATACGGATATTTCTTATTTAATCGGTGTTTATCAGTCAACCGGGAAATATATTGATTACTGGGTAGATATAGCTCAACAAATACAGGACAAGCGTGGTTATGGGATTAATTTCTGGTGTGATTCAGCACGTCCGGAATATGTATCTTACTTCCAGCAACAAGATATTCAAGCTAGAAATGCTGATAAGTCGGTTATGGATGGGATTGAATATTGCTCATCTCGAATTAAATTAGGCAAGTTTAAGGTTTTGCGCAGTTGTGCAGAGCCTTTTTTAGACGACTTATATCAATATGTTTGGGATCCAGTTAAAGGTGTGCCTAAGAAAGAGCATGATAATGTAATGGATTCCTTTAGATATGGTTTATATAACCAGCACAAGCAGCTTGATAATCAATTTATTCCAAATATTTATATCTAAAGGTGGTGATTAGTTGAAAAAAGTTAGAGGTAGAGGATTAGTTACAAGAAATGGTACTTTCTTATTTCCAAAGGATGCAGAATTAACAAATGATGAGCTGAAAGGATTTATTAATTGGAATACCGATCATTTACAGCCTAAATATCGTGAGAATATGAGACTTTATTTAAGTAAACACGATATTTTAGACGATGATCCCAAAGAATTTGGACCTGATAACCGATTAGTGGCTAATTTAGCTAAGTATATTGTTGATACCTATAATGGATATTCATTAGGTGTAGCACCTAAGATCACGCTAGAAAAAGGTGGTAACAATGATAGTTTGCAAGATTGGCTGAATCACGTTTCATTCTTTGATAAACTCAATGAGTTGGGGAAACAAACAAGCATTTATGGGCGCTCGATTGGATATGTTTATCAAAATGAAAATGCTGAAACAGAGTTTAATTATGTTAGTCCATCTAAAGCTTTTATTATCTATGACAATACGGTTAACAGAGAGCCATTAGCATTCGTAATGTATGAGTATTACGATACTGAAAGCGACTGGCAAGCTAGAGGTAAAATTTACTACTCAAATAAGGTTTATGATTTTGATGATATGAAGATATCAGATAATTATATAGTTAATCCTTATAAGATGGTTCCAGCCGTTGAGTTCTATGAAAACGAAGAGCGTCAAGGTGTTCTTGATCCTGTTAAGACATTGTTAAATGCTTATGATAAGGTACTTAGCCAAAAGGCTAATCAGAATGAATATTTTGATAATGCATATTTAGCACTGTTTAATGTCCATTTGAAGACCGATAAGAAGACAGGAAAGCCTATCATTGATCTAGTAAATAATAGATTTTTGTACCTACCTAATACGACACCAGGAACGGAACCGAAACTTGAATTCGTTTCAAAGCCGGATAATGATGGGATGCAAGAGAATTATTTGAAGCGATTAGAGGATTTAATTTATCAAGTCTCAATGGTGCCTAACCTTAACGATCAAGCTTTTGCAGGTAATCAAAGCGGTGTAGCTCTTCAATATAAGCTGTTATCCTTACAGAATAAAACAGCAAATCAAGCTAGAAAATTCAAAAAATCACTCAGACAATTGTTCCGAGTGATTTTTTCTATTGGTCAAGTAGTCAATAAGCCTGATTTATGGGATCAGTTGTCAATTGAGTTCTATCCAAACTTACCAACTGATTTGGCTGGTGCTATTTCAGAAGCTAAGAATGTTGAAGGGTTGGTTTCTCAACGCACAGCATTAAAATTATTGCCGTTCGTTAGTGATCCTGATGAGGAAATCAAGCAAATAAACCAAGAAAAGCAGGAAAGTATTAAGACCGCCCAACAAGCTGCTGGATCATTACCCGATTATTTAGATTCTGGTGACGATGATGATAAGTCTCAAGAAAAGTAAGGCCTACTGGGATGCGAGAGCCAAAGATGAAAAGGCTTGGCAAGAATCAGCTAAAAAAGATATGGAAAAGTACAACCAACATATAGTTGAGATGTATAACCATGCTATTGCCGATCTTAACCAACAAATTAAAGCAGATTTAGCATTAGCAAATGGCAAGCTTGTTACTTCTGAGGGGATGAAAGAGTATGAAGCATTAGCAAAAAGGGCAGTTGATAAGGCTAAGGCAATCAGGGCTAACGGTAAACGCGTTACTCGTAAAGACTTCTCAAAAGATGTCAATGATCGTCTTAAGATATATAACGCAACTATGTGCATTAATCGTAATGAGATCATTAAATCGAAGATTGGAGCTAGACTTGTTGAACTTGGCGTTGATCAAGAAGAAAGCCTAACTGACAAACTTTGGAATGATTACATCAAAGAAAAAGAACGCCAAGCTGGTATTCTTGGTATTACTACTAAATCTCATTTATGGACTTCAAAAGAGGTTCAAGAGCAGATTGCTAAGCAAGTTGCAGGAGCTAATTTCTCTAAGCGTATCTGGGCTGATATGGACGGATTAAAAGGTCAATTAGACGGATTAGTATCTAGTGCAGTTATCCGTGGCAAATCTCCACAAGAGATGGCAAAATGGCTAACTGGAATGGTATCCTCAACTGTAAGTAATCAAGAATATGCTGCTGAAAGATTAGCTAGAACTGAGATGGCTAGGGTACAATTTGAAGCCCAAAAAAATTCGATTATAGATACTGGATATAAGTATGTTAAGTGGATTGCTGAGGGTTCAGCATGCAAAGCGTGCCGTGAAATAGCCTATAAAGATAATGGCTATGATGAATGCGGTGTCTATAAGGCGAAAGATGTACCAGATATCCCAGTACATCCCAATTGTATGTGCTCTATTTCAGCTCATTGGGTTGATGAAAGTATTACAAAAAGCGACACAAAGTCTGGAATGGAGACTATTTAATCCAAATTAGTAATGAATTGAAAGTAAAGAACAGTTAAATTGACTGTTCTTTTTTATTCGTCTCCCAAGACGTTAAATGCGAGGTTAAATGGGCTCCCAAGCCTTAAAATGCGAGGAGGTTAAACATGGAAGACGAAAGCAAGACTCAATCTGAAGAAGTAAAAGATGAAGTTCAACCCAAGGCCAAGGAAGAACCAACAGTTACTAAGCAGATTGAAAAAATGAGAAAGCGTATTGATCAAGAGGTTGGTCAACGAAAGGCTTCTGAAGATTTAAATGCTAAGTTACAAGATCAAGTGAAAACTTTGACAGAAAAGCTTAAATCACAAGATAAATCTAAGGAAGATAAAGTTGAGAATCCAGAATTAGATGAAACTAAGAAAGAAAATGAAAATCTTAAAGCTCAACTAACCCGTAGAGATCAAATGGATACAGTAGCACAGCAATTCAACAAGGCTGGTGTAATTGTGCCTAAGGAAGTGTTAAAGCTTGTCGTGCCCTCTGGAATTGATGAGAAACAAGTATCAGTTAACATGAAAGCTCTTAGTTCTTTTTATGATGATATCGTAAAGCAGACTAAGCAAGAATTTCTAAAAGGCGATACTCCTAAGATTACTGGAAGTGATACCAAGCCTTTTGATCGTGCGAAAGTAAGGAAAATCTCTGATCCGGTTAAACGAGTTCAGATGATTCAAGAGCATATTAAAGATTACAGATAGGAGAAATTAAATGACTGTAGATGAAAATGTAGTTACTAGTGATAAATTAGTAGCACACTCAATTGATTTTGTAGAACAATTTTCTGATAATGTAAAGACCTTACTTGGTGCGATGGGACATGTTCGAATGCATCCAATGGCATCAGGGACACAAATTCAAACTTATAAAAAGGAAATCAAAGAAGCTACTAGTCGAACGGTAGATGAAGGAGAAGTAATTCCGTTAACGCAAGTTAAACGAACAAAGGATAAAGTTTATACTTTAAGCCTTACTGACAAGTTACGAAAAGTAACTACTTTTGAAGCAATTCAACAAGATGGATTTGATCAAGCAGTAACATTTACTGACCAGCGTCTTTTATCCATTGCACAAAAGAATGCTAAAAAGGACTTCTTTTCAGCATTAACTAGCAAAGGAACTACAGCTACTTCTGGCAATGCTTTGCAAGGAGCAATTTCTAATGGCTTAGGCAAGTTAGCTGGTTTATTTGAAGACGTTGATAATGTTGGAACTACTATCGTTTATGCTAACCCAAGTGATGTATATGGCTACTTGGGTAAGGCACAAATTACTACTCAAACTGCCTTTGGTTTGAAATATCTACAAAACTTTTTAAATGCTGATGTAGTATTTTTAAGCACTTCCATTCCAGAAGGTAAAGTTGTGCTAACTGTAGATAACAACATCAATTTCTATTATGTAGATATGCACGGACAAGCAGGTAATGCTTTTAATATGACAGTAGATGAAACTGGCTTAATTGGTGTAACTCATAGTAGACTTGATGACTCATTAAGTTATCAAACCGTTGCAGCAGGAGGCTGGTTAATTTTGCCAGAAAGAACCGATGGTATTGTAACTTCATCTATTACAGTTCCTGGACCATCTCAAGCCGGTGGCGCTAGCGTCGGGCACTAAAGGAAGTGGTCTAGGTGTCTGATAAATTAGCTAAAGTCAAGATTGCACTTCAGCTTAAAACTGATGAGTATGATGATTTACTTGAAATTTATCTTGAAGATGCAACTGATGCTTTAAAGTTACTCTTATCAATTAATGAAGATCTTCCACAATCGTTAGAACATATTGTGCGTGCAGTTGCTGTAAAGAAGTTTAATCGGCTTAAAAACGAAGGTATGGCGTCTTATAGTCAAGACGGAGAAAGCATAACTTTCAATTCCAACGATTTTGACGACTTTAAAGATGAGATTGAGCATTATCGTCAAGATAATAATGTTCTTAATCAAGGGATGTGGGTGAATCCATATGAGGTATGACACGATTGTTAGCTTGTTTAAGAATTCTGATGGCAAATATAATCCACGTACTCATAAGCATAATGCTGAACCCATTCTTATTGATTCATTATTTGCTAACGTGACTGATTTGGGGCTTAAGAACCAAGTTCAATTACTAGGTGGAATTAAGCAAGGATCTAAAACGATTAGATTCAAAGAAAAAGTAGCTAATGATTGGGATTACTTAACGATTGATGAAGATGATCGAAAGTATCGGTTCATTAGCTCATTGAATGTTCAAAAAGGTTATGCAGTGATTGTAGGTGAAGACGTTGGCTGAGATAAAAATTGAAGGATTAAGTGCGTTAGTTTCTGGTATTGATGCCAAAAAGTATTCTGGTAAGCAGATTCGTAATGTAGTCATGAAAAACGGGGCAGATCTTCAAGAAGACGCCCAAAAGCGTATGACTAAATCGGTTGCTTATGTAAAAGGTTACTCAAAAGGAACAACTAGACGTAGCACGACACTAACCATTAGTGATGATGGAATGAAAGCTACAGTTGCACCCGGTACTGAGTATTTTCCTTATGAAGATAGGGCTGTTGCATAGTAATATGTAACTTAGCACTGACCAAAATCGGTGGAAAACTTGGTCTAACAACGCTTTTTACGAATACGGAACGTGATATAATTATAGTGAGGTGATCACTATGGATATCATTGATATTTCTAATCGTAAAGGTAATGGTTTTAATAATCTAACCGGCAAGCGCTATGGGAGGTTAATAGTTATTGGTTTATCCCCTAAAAAGAGCGGAAGAAAATCATATTGGGTTTGCAAATGCGATTGCGGAAACACAATAGCTGTTAGAAGCGATATGTTAAAAAGTGGCAATACACGTTCTTGTGGTTGTTTGAAGCGTGAACAAGATAAAGTTAATCTTTCTAAATTTCACAAAGGATACCATACACCAACTCGACTGTATGATATATGGATGAATATGAAAGGCAGATGTTTAAACCGAAATAACAAAAATTATTATCGTTATGGAGGTCGAGACATAAAAATTTATCCTGAGTGGATTCACGATTATAGCAAATTCAGAGATTGGGCTTTTAATAATGGGTATAAAAAACATCTAACTATTGATCGCATTGATAATAATGGAAACTATGAACCTGACAATTGCCGTTGGGTAACTATGAAAAAACAATCTAACAATCGCAGAAGCAACCATAACGTTATCTGGAATGGCGAAACACACACACTAATGGAATGGTCTGAAATTTATTCAATTAATTACGGTACATTAAATGATCGTTACCATCGCGGTGATGTTCCACCACGATTATTCAGACCAGTTAAACCAAGAAGACACCGAGGTAAACATCAGAACTAAAGCACTGATGTCACCGTAGAGCATAGGGGTTGAACCTGTGCTTTTTATTTTACACAGAATAAAAAATCCCCACGAGTGGTTGGCAACCATGAATATGGTTGAAAATGTATGCCGAACTTACAGGCAACTGTAAGAAGTAAAGGATAAAAAGCCTTTACGATAACAAATGTATCTAGAATGGGGCACCAGGTATATGGAAGCAGAGCCTACGCTTAACCCTGCATTTCAGAAAATTAAGCAACAGTTTTATAAAGATGTAATGAATTTGGTTAGAAAATGATAGATGTACAAGAAGAGCTTTTTGATAGGCTTTATTTTTTTGCACAAAATGAGTTAGGTTTTGATACTTACGACTCATTGCCAAGAGACGGGACTAAGTACCCGTTTGTTGAGATAGCAGAAACGAATTTAGTTTCTGATGATTTGAAAAATGCATATTCTGGCACAATTACTCAAACAGTTAACGTTTGGGGCGACCAAGATATGCGCTTTCTAGTTACTCAGATGATGAACAAGTTGTGTGTGAATCGTGTTAGTAGCGAACATTACACGTTTAACTTGAAAAATATTCAAAAAAGAATATTACCCGATTCAAGCGTTCCAAATACTCGGTTATTTCACGGTGTTTTGACACTTGAATTTGTTTATACGAAAGGAAAAATTTAAATGGCAGAAGTTCAAGCATTAGCTGGTAAACGAATGGTGTCATATTTTCGTTTACTAAAGAATGCAACTAAAGAAAAAGCGGAAATTGTTCCACTTGAGGGAGATTCAAGTATTTCTTTCAAGCGTAATTCTAAATCAACAACTACTAAGTCTGGAAATATTTCAACTAGTGCAGGGTTAACAACTGAAATTGACCAAACATTCTATGAAGGTATCAACAAAGTTTCAGACGAATTCTATGATGCAGTACTTAATGATGAGGTTGTCGAGTATTGGCTAGTTAATTTAGATAGAGTTAACAATAAAGGACAATTCTGGGCTATTTATGCAAGAGCTAAGGTTACCGAAGATAAGCCTAGCTTTAAAGCTGACTCAACAGCTGAACGTTCCCCAAAGATGGAAGTTATTGGTACTCCACGAAGAGGATACTTAACTCTTAGTGATTACGATCAAGACATGCTTGCTTATGCATTCCGTGGTATTGGTCAAATTACTGGTACAGCTAAGGAAGATGGTACTGATGGCGGTGGTTTAGCTTATGAGAATAATGCTGATCCAAGTAATGACACTGTACCGACTGAAAAAAATAGCTCTAGTGAATCACATACTGCTCAAGGAGGTCACGATTAATGCAAATCAAAATTAATGGTAAAACCTATGACTTAAACTTTGGCATTCGTTGGGTTCTTTTAATGAACCAAAATCACAATATCAGCGGAAATGGTTTATCCCAAGGAATGGGCATTAATCAAGCTGTAGCATCACTATCTCAATATGATCCAATTGGTTTATCTGAAATTCTTTTAAACGCTACATGGATCAACAAGGAGCGCCCAACGTCTACTGATATTGACCATTATTTAGAAACTGACGCAGATATTAAAAAACTCTGTGACAGTATCTTGAAAGAAATCGAAACTGCTAATGCTACTAAGGCACAGGTAAAAAACGTTCTAAAGACTATGAAAAAGGCACAAGAACAAGCTATGAACAAGAATTTAGAGAAATTAGGTTAAATTCTCTAGCTTACTTAGGTTTTCATAGTCTAAAGGACATAGATGCAATGACCATTGCTGAATATGAACTTCGAATGGAGGCATATAACTTAAAGCAAGTTGAAAAACAGTATGATTCAGCAACGTCAGCATGGATGAATCGAAATGCGCAAGCATTTGACAAAGACGGTAATGCTGTTTTTACAGATTTTAGTGATTTCTTTGATAAACAGGGAGCAATTGATCAAGTAAGGAGTACGTTTGAACCGAATTATAAACCATTAAATAATAAATCTGAGCAAAATCATATGAGTAAGCAAGACATTATGATTAAGCGGATTAAGGAGTACCAAAAATTGCACCCAAGAAAGGAGGCAACCAATGAATAATGAATCATTTAGCATAGTTGCCGTTCTTTCAGCAATTGACCAAGGATTTACTTCTGGTTTAGATGCAGCAGCAGCTAAAGCAAAATCTTTCAGTGAAGGTTCAAAAATCTCAATGGAAGATATTGGTACTGGTATGACTGTAGCAGGTGCAGCAGTTACTGCAATGGGTGTCAAGTCACTTGATTCTTTTGGTAAATTTGAAGCCAGTTTAAACCAAGCAGCAGTTGTTGCAGGTGGTACAGCTAAAGATATTGGTCAACTTGATGACTTAGCCAATAAAATGGGTGCTGACTTACCATTATCTGCACAAGATTGTGCTGATGCCATGATTGAGATGGCTCGTAATGGTGCATCTATTGGAGACATTAAGAAACAATTCCCAGCGATTGCTCAAGCTGCTACTGCTGCAGGCGCTGACATTAAATCTACTGCTGGTGTTGTTCAAGAAGCAATGAACATCTGGGGCAAATCTTTGGATTCCCCTCAACAAGCAGCAGCTATATTAGTTCAAACTGCTAATGCGTCAAACGCTAGCGTTGAAGACATGCAACAGGCGCTTGCTACTATTGGTGGTTCAGCTGGTCAAGCTGGCATGAGTTTGCAAGTAACATCAGAAGCAATTGGTCTGTTAACCAATAAAGGATTTAGTGCAGCCCAAGCTTCTATGGACTTGAACCATGCTATTTTGCAAATGATGGCTCCTTCTAAAGTTGCAAAAGATGCGATGACTAGTTTGGGTATCAGTTTTACTGATGCGCAAGGAAACATGAAGAAGTTCCCTACAATTTTGCGTGAGTTAAATCAGGCTTTAAACGGCTTAAATCCTGATGAAAAAGCTAAAAAACTAAAGGCGATGTTTGGAACAGCCGGTATGCAGGCCATTGTCCCACTGCTTGACACAGTTAAAAATAAGACAAATGACGCTAAAGTATCTTGGGACGCTTACGCAAGAGAACAAGAAAAGGCAGCTGGTTCTACTAAAAAGGCTAATGCTTCTTTGAAAGAGCAAGCCGAAGAAATGCAGAAGAATGTTGGATCAAGCATTGAACAATTGGGCGGCAACTGGGAATCGCTTCGTAATAAATCTATGAAGTCCGCTCAAGACATTAATGGAGCGTCAATTAGAAATGCTAATGCTATGCTCCAATGGGCTGCTGATTCAAATTCAGCAACTGCTCAATTTATTCGCGGGTTTATTGGTTTAAGCCCAGCTATTGGCACTGCAACAACTTCTGTAGGTCTATTTTTAAGGAATGCGAAAACTATTGCTGGGACTCTTTCTGGTGGAGTTACTGGAATAAGTAATTTCGTAAAAGTTGGTACTGGCATTGTTCAGGTGGCGTCAGGGGCGAAAACAGCAGAGCAAGCATTTGGAAAACTAGCTGAAAGTTCGCATTTAGCAGCAGCTGCCCAAAAAGTGGCTACTACTATTCAACTAGCATATGGAGTTGCTACAGGAAAAGTGGCTGCTGAGCAAGCAACTCTTAGTGCTGCGATTCTTGCGAGTCCTATTACTTGGATTATTGCGGGGGTTGTTGCTGTTGTTGCAGCATTGGCTCTATTTTTTACTAAAACAAAAACCGGACAACAAATGTGGGCTAATTTTGTTAGCTGGTTAAAAAATGCTTGGCAATCATTGGTTCAGGTAGCTCAAACAGTATGGAATGCTATAGTTCAATCCTTCAATACATCTGTAAATGCAGTAAAAGGTGCTTGGAACGGAATTGCAGGTTTCTTTAGTAATTTATGGCAAGGAATTGTACAGGTAACCAAATCCATTTGGTCTGGTTTAACCCAATTCTTTTCTCAGATTGCAACGACAGTTCAAAATGTTTGGAATGGCCTTACAAGTTTCTTTAGTACCTTATGGAATGGAATAGTTTCAGTTGCTAAAGGTATTTGGCAAGGACTAGTTTCTTTCTTTAGTCCATTAATCAACGCTATAGCTTCAATATGGCGAAGTTTAATTACTGTAGTTAAGAACGTTTGGCAAAGTATAGTCGATGGCGTTAAACCAATTATTGCTGCTCTTAAAAATCTATTTAGTGCATTAGCTGATTTCTTTAGAACTTTGTGGACTGGAATTGTTACCGTTGCTAAGGCAATATGGCAAGGCCTTGTTGTGGCATTTAATTCAATTGTTTCAACAATCAAAGCAATTTGGAATCCAATAAAGACGTTCTTTAGTGGATTGTGGACTGGAATTATTACTGCAGCAAGGATAACTTGGCAAGGATTAACTGTGCTTTTCACAGCGATGGTTACTGTGACAAAGGCGATTTGGAATCCGATTAAGATATTTTTCAATCTTTTGTGGCAAGGAATTGTGCTAGCTGCAAAAGTAACTTGGCAAGGTTTAGTTGTCATCTTTAAGACGATAGTTGCAGTTATCAAAGCTATCTGGACCCCAATCAAAGCTTTCTTTAACTTATTATGGCAAGGAATTTTGCTTGTAACTAGAACCGTCTGGAATGTAATTAGAAACTACATTTCAGCTGTGTTTAAGAATATTCAAACTGTAATCAGAGCTGGAATGAATATCATCAAGACCATATTCACAGCTGGTTGGAATATTCTTACTACAATTGTAAGTACGGTTTGGAAAATTATTACTACAGTAATTTCAACCGCTATTAATGCAGTGGCTGGTATTATTAGAGCGATTACTGCTGTAATTCGTGGCGACTGGTCTGGTGCATGGAATGCGATTAAAGGCGTTGCTCAGACTGTATGGAATGGCATTAAGTCAGTTGTTCAAATTGGGATTAGTGCTGTTCAATCTATTGTTAGAACAGTAATGAATGCCGTTAAGGGAGTATTCAGTTCAATTTGGAACGCAATTAAAGGAATTTTCAATAATAATGTTCAGTTCATCAAATCGGTAATGCACGTTGATTTAGGAGCTCAAGGTCGGGCAATTATGGATTCTTTGCTTGGAGGTTTAAAGCAAGCTTGGGAAAATGTTAAGAGTTTTGTTGGCGGTATCGGTAGCTGGATCAAGGAACACAAAGGACCACTATCTTACGATGAACAGTTATTGATCCCAGCTGGTTTAGCTATCATGTCTGGGTTGAATGGCGGTTTAACTAATGGGTTCAGTGATGTTCAAGACAATGTTTCTGGAATGGCTGGAGTGATTTCAGATCAGGTTACTGGAATCATGGATAAAGCACAGAATGCTTTAAATGATAATCAGTTAACTATTCCTGCAATTAATTCTCAACAGTATTCTGAATCAATCGATCGACTTAATGGTATGGTTCAAGGCGGTAACTACAACCAAAACGTAACCATGCAAGAAAGCGGATTGCAGAAGACTAACACTGAATTACTTCGTAAAATTGCTAATAAGGACAATACGATGATCCTTGATGATGGTACATTAGTAGCCAAGACAGCCCCGAAGATGGACGAATCAATTGGCAGCAAGGTTAACTTGAAAGACAGGTGGTCAAAATAAAAGATTTATTTTCTCAATTTAATCATCAATATCAAGAGAGGTACGACTTTCATGATTTAGATAAGAATTCAGACATTGATCTTTATATGTTACCTGATGAAGGCTTTGCTTTTGCTAACTTCAACTCGGCTGACAAGGGTTGGTGGCTTACCAAGAGGGATGCACCAACGCCAAAAGAGAAAGAGATAACCTATTCTGTCCCTTACTCGCAAGGCGAGGAAGACTTTTCTAATTTGGATAATCAACGTTTCTTCGAAGCCCGTGAGATCACTTACGAGCTTCTTTTAGTTGATGATGATTACTCTTACAGAAAAGCCAAGGAAAAGGAAATCAAGCGTCTAGTCATGCAAGCAGCAGGATATAGAGAGCTTAATGATACTTTTAATTCTGGCTTTTGTTTTTCGGCAAAATCTGAAAGCGTAGAGTGTTCTGACGATGAAAGTAATGGCACTTTAACAGCTACAGTTAAATTCAAGGCATATCCTTATGCAATTGCTAGAAGTTATGAGGGCAGTGATATCTGGGACGAGATCAATTTTGATAACTGGCAGGATCAACGGACCACTTTTGAAGTGAACGGCAATTCTGTTAAGGCTGACCTTGATAATTACGGCTCTAAGCCAGTAGAACTAAGTTTTGCGGTAACAGGGAAGGTTAAGGTAACTGGTTCTAATATCAATCTTGGTTTAGATCAAGCAGGAGCAACTAAGGCAACGATAATGCTGCCAGTTGGAGTAACTAGCCTGATTGTTTCAGGTAATGGTATAGTTCACTTTCAGTTTAAACGAGAGGAGATGATTTAGTGGGATATAGGATTGTGGCATATGATAAGCCAACTGATAAGAATGGTTTTATCGTGTATGACCAGAACCTAGCAACAAGGAACTTAGTATCTGGTTCTTTAAATCTAAAGTTAACAGATATTGATGATCTTGATCTTACAGTGAATCAGCTTAATCCTCTCTATGATCGTGTTGAACCGCTTATCACTCACATTGAAGTTTATGAAGATGATGAGCTTATCTTCCGTGGACGTGCGATTAAGCCAACTAAAGAAATGGCTTCTAATGGTGGATTCACTCGTGAGTATATTTTTGAAGCAATTGACGCCTATCTGTTAGATAGCATACAACGCTTTGACAATGATTCAGGATCAAGTGCCAAGCAGTATTTGCAAAAGTTAATTAAGGTGCATAATGACCAGCTTGATGATAAGTACAAGCATTTTCAATTAGGCAAGTGCGATTATTCTGATAAAGATGGTATTGTTCAACGTCAGATTGATTATCCAACTACGAAGGAGGCAATCACAGCCCAGCTGATTAACAAGAGTGGTGGTTATATCAGAGTTCGATATGACCACGACAAGCAGATTAACTATCTTGATTACACCAAAGCAATAGGAGTATCCCACAAAGAGGACACTCCTATTTCTGTTGGTAAGAATATGTTATCTGCTAAACAGACTATTGATCCTACTGGGATAACCACTCGATTAATTCCACTCGGTAAGGTTCAGCCAGCGCCTAAAACAACGCTAGGCAATGATGATACAGTCGATGAACACGGTGTTTCTATTTCAGGCACAACTCATGCTGTTAATGGTGATTGGGGTCCTGCTATTAGATATGCTGCTAAGCTTATGGGCGTAAACATAACTGATGAGTACGTTGAAAAGATTAAGCGCATGATCCAAGGCGAAAGTGGTGGTTCAGAAACTGTTGTTAATAACTGGGACAGTAATGCAGCCGCTGGTCACCCAAGTACTGGTTTATTACAGTTTATACAGGGTACTTTTGACAAATATTGTGTTAAGCCGTTTACCAATTTACGTGGCGGATTTGATCAACTTTTAGCTTTATTCAATATGGACGATTGGCAAGCAGAGGTTGACAAGTGGCAAATCTATCATGCTTGGTCGCCTAACGGTAATCCACGTCTTAAAGAAGTAAGTACTACTACAGTTCATAAAACGTCACATAATACATGGGGTTGGCCGTTTCCATCAGTTGGCGAAGGTCATTTCATGGACGCACAACTTTTTGGAGTACATCCTGGTAATGGCAGAACTAATAATTTTCATGATGGTCTAGATTTCGGATCAATTGACCACCCTGGCAGTGAAGTTCATGCAATTCACGGTGGAACGGTAACCAGAATTAGCAGTGACGGTTATATAGGTTGGTATGTAGTTACTCATTCAAGAGATGGATATGACATTGTCTATCAAGAAGCTTTTTCAAGTCGTGGAAACATCAGAGTTTCGCAAGGTCAAACGATTAAGACTGGCGATGTAATTGGTATCCGTGATACTAGTCACGTCCATATCGGTGTTACGAAAAAATCTTGGTATGAGGGTTACACAAAAGGTCATTCCTTTGACCCTAACTGGGCTTGGCTAGATCCTTTGAAGTTAATTAAAGAGAACGGTCAGAAAGGCGATAAAGATAGTACCTCGACTACTTACGAAGATGAAAGCCCACAGCCACGTTTTAACATCTCTAGTGTTAATGGCGGTAAGGATTATATCGAAGATGCTGATTTAATACGGCAATTTGGTGTGATCGAAGGAACGCAGATTTTTGATGACTTGCAAGATCCAGCACAGATTAAGCAGATGGGTGAGAAGTGGCTGGCTAATGCAAAGCAGCATGTCACTAAGAACTCGTTTGAGGTTTCAGCGCTTGAATTGCCTGAATTTGATCGTTTTAAGGTTGGAGATTCGTATCAGTTCATTAATCCGCAAGTATCTAAGACAGCTCAATTACTTCAAGTTGTCGAGAAAGATATTGATTTTGCACACGAAAGAAACAGCAGCTTAAAGATTGCTGATGTTGCTAAGAGTTTGACAGATTACCAGATTGAAGATGGTAAAAAGATTAACGCTCGTTTTCAATCAATTCAAAAAACTCTAGCCCAACAATCTTTGACCATTGCTAATCTTTCATCTGGTGCTTTGAGTGCTGAAAGTAGCAATAGTCAGACTAACCAAAGCGTTAAGGAAGTATCTGAACAGAGTAATTTTAATGCTCAAAAGATCAAAGACGAGCTAGATAAGCACTTAACAGACTATGCCAAAATCAAGAAGTTTTTAGATGAAGAACTGCCAGTTAAGTATGCGACAGTTGAACAACTTAAAGCTTTAGGGGAACAATTAGAAAACAGATTAAAAAAATTAGAACAGAAAGGAGAAAGTGATGGCTAATTATTTTGACAATAGTCATATAGATGGTCAAAAATTGACTCCGCAACAAATTGCGGACGCTATACGCCACAAAAAATTTGGCGTTGATGTCCGTGAAGCTATGGCACAAGGCTTGGAGTACTGTATGACACAAGCCCAGAAAGTAGACACAATTAAGAGTGATGTTTCTACTATTAAAAATGAGATGGATAAGCTCAACACCGCTGTTTTTGGCGATGGAGCAGTTCCAATTGATAATCAGAATACTAACGACAACAGTGTAAAAGCAGAGGAGGTAAATTTTGACTAATTCAATCAACAATAATGGCGTACCGTATTACTTCCCAGCAGACATTGCTAAGGAAGGCGGTCAGTATGTACGCATCAGCAACTTTTTCAAAACCCGTGTAGGAGATAATGGTAAAGTTTTACCATTCAAGTGGTATGACCAAGGACGTGTAATGAACGTTCATGGATTTATTCCTTTTATCAGAGGCTTAATTGGTAAATTCAGCACTGATGATAATGGCGAAGTAATCATGGCTCCGGATGCTAGCTATCGTGAATGGCAAGGCTCGACTGCGAATGCTCACGATGGTGGTTTCATCGACTATATCTTAGAAGATCAAATGTTTCCTCAAGAAGGTATCTTCAAAGGTCACTTTGGCTTAAAAGATGGCAATGGTAACGTACTTACTAGCGTTAACATCATTTTTGAAGTCCTTGGCAATGACTTACGAGTTGGCGAGACGGTTAAGTACTATGTGGGAGAATTAGAAAACCTTAAAAATCAATATAAAATTGACGGAGAACAAGCTATTGACGATTTATATCAAAAGTATCAAAATGATGTCGTCCAAGTGCAAAATGCGTTACACACTAATAATGCAAGCCTAGATGCTTTGTCTACAACGGTTAAAGGGCTTAACGCTAATATTCAGGCTAATAATGTTGTAACCAGGCCTGAATTTGACAGATTATCTAATGAAATTGTTACCCGTTTAAGTCAAATGAATACTACGCCTGATTATTATGAAAACTATAATAGTATGATTGCTGCTAATCCTAATGGAACACAGAACCTATGTGTCACCTCTGATAATCAGCATAAATGGTTATATATCAATTCAAAATGGGTAGATTTAGGCGATTTTAGCTATGCTGGTATCGCACCGCAACTAAAGCAAGATTTATATAGTGGCGATCACGATAATGCCCTAATCAATCCCGATCTGAAAAACGATGCGTATAATTGGACTAGGGACTCAAAATGGAATGTTGATCCTGCTCATGCTATTGGCAATTCTATGGCCTATGGATGTTTAGTACAAAACGCTGCAGAAGACGAAAATCATGCATTCTTCCAAAAGGATATTTCTGTGACTAAGCGTTCGGTTTTAAGCTGTGGAGTTAAAGTCAACACTAAGGGTCTTAATCAAGGCGCATTACAGTTGCTATTTAGAGATGCAAGCAATGAAGTTATTGACTCTGCCGTATTTAAGGTGCAGTTACCTACTGATACTTATGCTGATTATAAGCAAATCAAGCTAGAGAATATCGCAATACCAGCTAATGCGGAAACCGCAGCGTTTTCTGTAGTTATGGAAAATGGTTGCAATGGTTTACTTGTTTTTTGTCAACCACAAATTAATTTCGACAGCACTCTTTCTCCCTATACTATAAGCGACTTGAAAATAAGCGATAAGATTACTGATAATATCTTATCTAATCCAGATTTCAAAAATAGTGCAGCTAACTGGGGTCGAACAAGTTCAAAATGGGAATTAGATACTGAACACAGTATTAATAACTCAATGGCGTACGGAATTTATTTAACTACTGTACCTGATAATCCGGAAACTTTTTATCAAAAAAATATTTCTGTGGCTAAACATTCAACTCTAAGTTGCGGCCTAAAGGTTAATGCTAATACTTTGCAATTTGCGCAAGTACAGTTGTTATTTAGGGACGCAAGCAGTACAGTGATTAATTCTTCCGTATTTACAGTGCAATTGCCTACCAATACTTATGCTGATTATAAGCAAATCAAGCTAGAGAATATCGCAATACCAGCTAATGCGGAAACTGCAGCATTTTCTGTTGCGATGCAAGGAACTGGATTACTGATAATATGTCAACCGCAAATGAATTTCGGTAGTAGTCTTTTACCTTATTCGTTAAATGATTTAACAAACGAAAAAACCGATCATGATAATCTTTTGACTAATCCCGATTTAAAGAATAATGCAGTAACATGGACTAAAGACCCAAAGTGGGAATTAGATACTGAACATAGTATTAATAATTCAAAAGCGTATGGCATTAATCTAACTTCAGCTCCTAATAGCCCAAAGACGTTTTATCAAGCGAATATTCCCGTGGCTAATCAAAAGCAAGTTTCTTGTGGTGTCTTGGCTAACGCATTAAATAACGCAGGATCAGTAATTCAATTATTATTTAGAGATGCAAACAATACAGTTATTGACTCTGCTGTATTTACAAATGCAATTCCTACTAATACTGGCGGAAAAGCTGTACTAATCAAGCTAGAGAATATCGCAATACCAGCTAATGCGGAAACTGCAGCATTTTCTGTTGCGATGCAAGGAACAGGAGTACTAGTAATATGTCGTCCCCAAATGAATTTTGGCAGTAGTCTTTTGCCCTATTCATTAAATGATGTTGTAAATAAAAATGACACTTTTGGTAACTTGCCATATTTTAATTTTGAAATTCCTAAAGATTCGATTGGAGAAAAATGGATTAAAGCACCATTCACATACCATAGAGAATCGACTACAATTAGGGGATTTGCGCAAATAGCAATTCAAGGCGATAGTTCAAGAGCATATCCTAAAAAGAACTATAAAGTTAAGCTTTTTAGCGATGAAGATTGCAAAACTAAATTTAAAATTAGACTAAAATCAAATTGGGCTAAAACCAATAAATTTAACCTAAAAGCGAACTGGATAGATGCAACGCAGTCAAGAAATTTAGTAAACGCTTCTTTAATGGCAAGTGCTACGTCAGTTACCCCATTTGCAAAGGCGGAAGTTGAAGATAAATTATCGTATACTCAAAGTTACGGACAAATGGAAGGTTTTCCTGGTTTAGTGCAATTTAATGGAATGTCGAATGGGCTTTATTCATTTAATACTAAAAAAGATGATATTATTTTTGGCATGGAAAATAGTGGTAAAGCAGCGGCTGTATCGATTTTAAATAACGAAAAAGCCCCCGCCAGTCAACTTCTTCGTGTATCCAGTGCTAAGCTAGATAATGTTGCTTATGCAGACGAATTGCATGATACTCCTGATCCTGAGTTGGTGAATAACTGGTCAAAATGGTTAGATTTTTTAAATAATTCTACTGATAATGATTTTAAAAATAAAATTTCTAATTACATCGACTTAAACGCAGCAATTAACATTTATCTTTTTGGTGTAATGAGTAGAGAATACGACTACTACTCCAAATCGATTTTGTTTCTGACTTGGGATAATGGCAACTATTTTTATCCAATTGCTTACGATTTGGATTCGACATGGGGACAAAATGTAACTGGAGCAATTGAAGGTAACCCACAAGACGAAAACTGGGGATTTTCAACAGAGAGATCTGATAGCGCTGACGGTAAATATGTTTCTAATGCAGGTTGGAACAAATTGTTTGAACGTTTGTATACATTATTTAAACCTGAAATAAAAAAGCAATATCAACATCTTCGTTCAACTGTATGGAGAACCGATCAAATTTTAACTCAATTTCAAAATTATATGTTCAAAATACCAGAAGAAGCCATTGAATACGATCATGAATTGTGGAACATTCCTTCTGCCGATACTAATAATTATGAACAATTACATCACGTTATTACGCAACGTTCTAATCAGATGGATAGATGGATCAATCACCTAGAGGAATAACTAACAATGAGGCAAAAATTAAAAAGTCTCCTCCATACTGAACACCAACACCATGGAAACTTGGCATTTGCAATGCTAGAAATCGAATTTAAAAGTAGGTGATAAACATGCGAGAAAATTATCAAAAAATTAGATCTGATCCTTTTAAATTAGTCTTAACAGTTCTACAAACATTAATCAGTCTCTGGATTGCAGGTATTGGAATATTTCTCTATAATGACCAACATTATTTCTTCTGGCCGCCTGATTGGTCAAACATCGAAAACGACGTCAGAATTGATACTTTTATAGTACTAGTGGGGCTAGTGCTTTTTTTATGCACAATTTTCAGAGTAAAAAATCGTAAAATTATAGCCACGCTCTTAGTGTGCTGCGGCGCAATCAGCTTTTCTATTGCTACCTTGTCATTGCTACACGTAATCATGTCTAACTACTGGGTAATGGGTCTCAACGTTATTGGCGAGACAATTCTTTTTATTCTAATCCTACTTGTTGCTCATTATTTATAGGGGGGTGGGACGCTTGCAAGATCTAAGCAATCTGATATTAGCAATCGCATACTTGATTGGTGCAATCGCTACTCTTTATCAGGTTAAAGCTAAACATGACGCTCCACCAGATGAAACAGATATGAGTGTTGACAATCTAAAGAAAGAAATCAAGTCTTTACAAGATAAATTAAAGGACAAACAAAAATGATCGAAAAAACAGAAAAAGATTTAAAGGAGGCTAAATAATGAGCTTTTCACATATCTTAGATTTAGTTCTTGTAGTAACCTCAGTTACAGCAGTAATTGTTGTTTCTGTCTACGCTAAACACAAAATTGCAATCGATAAGAAAGTAGCACAAGGCGACCTTTTAGCAAAGGCCGAAAAGATTGTTGCCCAGTCTGTAAGTCCACTTGTCTACCAAGCAGAAAAGAGGGGCGGGGAAGGCGAAGACAAGTTAACCTTTGTCGTTCAAGGCTTGTTCTTGCTTTTGGATATGGCACACCTACCACACCCAACTATGAGTTTCGTAAAAGGAATGGTTGAAAAGGCTGTGACTGCTATGAAGCAAACACAATCAATTGCAGATACTGTTGATAAACCTAAGACGACCATTGTTGGCGAATTAAAGGAAGTTAAGAAGTAGGAGGTAACATATATGGAAGTAGCAAAAAGAAATTACGGTGTAGACGTATCTAGCTATCAAGATACTAATGTAGCTAATTATTCTGGTGCTAAGTTTGCAATTGTCAAAGTATCAGAAGGCTTAGACTATCGTAATCATAAGGCACAATCTCAAATTTCTACTGCAAAAGCTAATGGTATGTTGCCAATGGCTTATCACTATGGAAGATTTAGTAGCAATAGTAACGTAGCCGTTCAAGAAGGTAATTATGCAGTTAACTCAGCTAAAGCAGTTGGACTTAATGTAGGTTCTTACTTAGCATTAGATTATGAACAAGGTAGTGGTAATGAAACTGGTGGAGATGCTGGTGCT
>PPYF01525093.1_pt1 | contig 62080 bp, 34 predicted proteins | sample 1559871 | NCBI WGS metagenome assembly PPYF01 (sample SAMN08240021, study PRJNA423297) | Human gut metagenome, whole genome shotgun sequencing project. | reverse complement strand
TTCTGCTCAATCACCTGCTCTTTCTGCTCAATCACCTGCTCTTTCTGCTCAATCACCTGCTCTTTCTGCTCAATCACCTTATTCTTCATCATAATTGTCGTATCCCTGTCCTCTATTTCAGAAAGAATCTCGTCTTCTATCTCCATGGCACGACGCACGTTGGGTGCGGCGGCAGCCTTCAGCAGACGATGGACAACACACTTCACTTCATCATCAAGATGCTCATCGTTAATTTCCAGATAGTGCTCGCTATCAGCCTGCCGGTATTCCTGATCGAATACACTCAGCAGACGTTCAAGACGGTTACGGGTTCGTCCAGTGAGGAAAGGAATCTGTACGATGATGCTGTCATGAGTCAGACTCTCTATGAAGGGGTCGGGAGAAGGAAGAGGATTGTCGTCATAATCCAGATAGCGGCGGCGCACGTAAACCACCGGCTCGGTAAGGTCACCCAAGGGGTGTCCCAGGATGTAGATAGAGATGATGGGCAAACCATATGTACGCCTTTGTCCATGCTCATTCTTTTCTTCGATAATGTTCTCCTTGTTGAGATACTGCGTGCCCAGGTACTGGCGGAAACGCAAGGTTTCAGTGATGAGCCAGGTCTTTTGCAGTTCGATGAGTACAAGGTGTTCTGAACCGTCATCTTCACGAATCTTTGCTGAAAAGTCTATACGAAAGAGTGAGATGCGCGTATGTTCCATGGAAGTATACTCGTGGCGGCGCATTTCAAGGTCTATGATATCCTTTTTGAGCAATGCGGAAAGAAATATCTTGGCGACTTTCTTGTCTTCCATCAAGAATTTGAAGACGGCGTCATAAATGGGATTGGCGATGATAGTCATATTGCTTATAGTTTAATAATTAAGCAAATATACTTCTTTTATTTGATTAATGAGAGGATGAAAGGGTTAAATTCTTCTATCGGAAAGGTTTTGAATCAAATCACACTATTGGGATTTTTTCTATAAAGTTTAAACGCATAATTATCTTACACCTTACACTTTTGCTATTTATCTATCTGATATAAAATAAATTGCGTGAGTGTAAGATAGGGTTGCAGATAGTGTAAGATGCCTTTATCTTACACTCCTGAAATTTAAAAGGACTGTAGTAAATCTATAGAAAGTACGTAGTAATTGGCGAAATCTATGCAGAGAATGATTTGTTCATGTAGGTAAACAAAGTGTTTCCTATAGCAAAACACTTTGTTTCATATAGGGAAACACTTTGTTTCGAGCCTGCAAACACTTTGTTTCAAGCGCTTGAAACAAAATTAAACTGCCGTCGGAAATAATCTGGCAAGTAATTTCAGAAAAGTATAGTGCAAGATAACCGTATCTTACACTATCTGCAACACTATCTTGCACTTACTCAATTCACTTTATATTAGATAGATAAATAGCAAAAGTGTAAGGTGTAAGATAATTGTGCGTTTAAACTTTATAGTAAAAAAGTAAATGTTTGGCTCATTTCCGTACAATTTTGAACTAAATAATCTTCTTAACTCCATACGAAATACGTGTGTGCATTCTTGTTTTGATTTAATTATCCAACCCAAATGTCGAAGAAGTACCCTCATTTGTTAAAAACGAAAATTATGCAAAAAAAGATGTCTAAAATTAAAAATAAAAGGTATATTTGCAGCGTCACAGTAATGTGGCAGACATATTAGAAATTTAGAATACACGAAAGTGTTTAACTGATTCTCGAAACAAAAGTCTGGAAAACTTAGAAGGAGATAGGTTAGCATCTCTCGCGTCATAATATATGGCGTGGGAGACTGTTGCTTATTTTGCTTCGACGGCATTCCAGACGCCTTGTTTCCAAAATAAGTTAATAGTCCCCACGCCTTCGTATTTTAAGGATTCTTCTTCGGGGCTGAGAAGAGAACTTATCATCACACAAATGAAAGAGACACGGTTTATGTCAGTGTTTAGTGTTGTTGCACTCCTGATTGTCTGCTTCAGCATCTCGACTCCCTCTTTTGGGCAGGTTTCTTCCTCATCCGGTTGGCACAAAATGTATAATGACACCTTGCAGGGAGTCAGATCGGACGAAGCGCTCCTTTTCTTACAAGCAAAGAAAATCAAACCCGTAAAGTCATTGGTCGTCGGCATTATTGATTCCGGCATAGACACTACCGTTGTTGACCTTCAACCTGCTCTTTGGAGGAATCCTAAAGAAAAGACGGATGGAAAGGATAATGACAAGAATGGGTATATTGATGACCTGCACGGTTGGAACTTCTTGGGAACAAGAGATAAATCTTTCAACATGACCAGTGCCGGCACAGAAGAATTTCGTGAATTCAAGCGGCTTTTTCCTACATATAAAGGTATAGATTCGGCAGCAGTGAAAGATACGGCGGAATATGCTTATTATGAAAAGATGAAAAAGAAGGCGGGCATTGTCAATTATATCAAGTTCTTCGGATATAATGCAATGAAAGATGCAGCCTATCAACTGATAGATTCCGTATTGAAAACGACTCCCGAAGTTGATATGGATACATTGACTGTCAATGGACTTACGCATTTATCCGTAGAAAGTGAAAAGTGGAACGACGCATGCCGGACACTGTTTGTCGATATGTATAAAGGAGGCAAGGACGCACTTTGGAAAAAGGTGAGAAATACGCACCGGATACAATTTGACTTGATGAAAAAGCGTATTGACGGCATAGAGAATGATGCGGATAAACGGTTGTTGATGGGAGATGACCAGAAGAATCCGAAAGATTGTTTCTACGGAAATCCAGTTTTGCAAGTGGAAGGCTGTGACCATGGCACTTTTGTAGCCGGAGTGATTGCGGGACAGGGAATCGGGAATGCTCGGGTGACGGGTATTTATCCACAGGCTAAGTTGATGATTATCCGTGCTGTGCCGGATGGCGATGAATATGACAAGGATATAGCCAGTGCCATTCGCTATGCAGTGGACAATGGCGCCAAAGTCATTAATATGAGCTTAGGCAAATATACATCTCCTGACGCCGGCATGGTGAATGACGCTATTGCCTATGCGGCAAGAAAAGATGTCTTATTGGTCCAGGCAGCAGGCAATAATAAGAAGAATATTGATAGGGTAGCCTATTTCCCTTCGGCAAAAGACAAATCGGGAAATACTTTCGCAAATTATATGAGAGTCGGCGCATCGGATAAACAGGGAAAACCTTGTTCTTTTTCCAATTATGGAAAGAATGAGGTGGATGTTTTTGCACCGGGTACGGAAATAATATCGGTCACTGCAGGAAACGAATATACCGAATCGCAGGGAACAAGTATCGCAGCTCCTGTGGTCACGGCTGTAGCAGCAATGATACGCGCTTACTTTCCTAAGTTGAAAGCTTCGCAGGTGAAAGAGATATTAATAAAAAGCGTGCGTCCGATGCAGGTAAAAGGACTCTGTGTAAGCGGAGGCATTATAGACGCATTGCAGGCGGTCAAACTGGCTATGGAGTATAAGAAATGAAAAGGCTGGCTATTGCATTCCTGTCAGGCCTTTTCTTTATATCCGCTCTGGCGCAGGATGCTAATTGGACAAAAGCGGAAAGATTCTCCGCTGATTCGCTGGAGCAATATATAAAAGGGAAGTCCCTTTATCCTGATTGGATAAAAGACAGTCATTACTTTACTTATGATGTAAGCCGCGAAAGTGGGCACCAATATTATCTGGTGAATGCAAAAAACGGTAAGAAGCGGAACTTGATAAAAGACAATGAACGGTTTGTCCTTCAATATGCCCGGATTACCGGAGATACATTGGATGCAAAAAATATCAGGTTATACGGATTCCGGTTTGAAAACAATGATTTCAACCGTTTCTATCTGGACAAGAAAGGCAAATCAATGGTTTATAATATGAATGACGGTCAATTGTCCGAGGTGCCTTTGATAAAGAAGAGGATTGAAAGGCCGGATTACAAACAGTCCTGCCATTCTGCCGATTCACTGTATTCTATGCTTGGATGCGGTTATGACTTGTTTGTCCGTGATAACCAGTCCGGAAGAGTAAAAAGAATCACTTTCGACGGGAAAGAGGATGCCGCTTATACATATCGTAATTCGAAAGATACGCTATCTGCCAATTCCAGAGGATTCTGGTTGGGACACCGGTATATTTATATGATGCAGGATATGAGCGAAGTGAAGGAAGTAAGCCTGATTCATTCACTCGGTCATTCGCGACCTGTCACAAATACATTCAAGATGCCTATGCCGGGAGATGCCGGAGTACGCCAATACCGTTTATATTGGTATGATGCCGATCATGGAAAAGGGAAGTTATTACCTATTGAAAAATATCCTGACCAAGTGGTGGCGATGGACTATTTCCGTTCATCTACCGCTCTGTATATTACACGGAGAAGCCGGAAAGCTGATAAAGTAGACCTTTGCCGGATTAATGTGGAAGATGGAACAGTGACCGAACTGATTTCGGAAGAATGTATCCCTCATATCAATTTAACTTTGTTCAATTACAAAATACTGGAACAGGGTAAGTATTTCATTTGGTGGTCGGAACGTACAGGGAAAGGGAATTACTATCTCTACAATGGTAACGGAGAATTGTTGAACCGGATTACAACCGGTGAAAATCTTGTAGCAGGCAGTATCGCCAGTGTCGATACGCTGGGAAAAGAAATTATTTTTGCCGGATATGGAAATGAGGAAAATACAAATCCTTATTATACATTCTTTTATAAGGCACGCCTGGATGGTAAAAAGCAGGTTTTGTTGACGCCCGGTGATGGCAATCATGAATTATCTCTGTCAGAAGACAAGAAATATGCAATAGACAAATATTCCCGTATGGACTTGCTTCCGGTGACGAGTGTGTTGTCCATAGAAAACCCGGAAAAGAATTATAAGGTAGAGCAAATGGATGGCAGCGATTTGCAGCAAGCCGGATGGCAACCGCCCACTTTGCTGAAAGTGAAAGCCGCTGACGGGAAAACGGATTTATACGGATTGATGTATCTTCCTTCCAATTTGGACGAAAGCAGGAAATATCCGATAATCAGCAATGTATATCCGGGGCCGCAAGACGATCAGATTCCGCAATCTTTTGCACTTGATGATAATGGGAACCAGTCTTTGGCGGAACTGGGTTTTATTGTGATTAACGTAGCATCCAGAGGCAGTTCTCCACTGCGTGGACATGATTTTTATTGTTTCGGTTATGGTAGTCTACGCGACTATCCGCTGGCAGATGATAAATATGTAATAGAACAGTTGGCTCGGAAATATCCGTATATAGATTTGGACAGGGTAGGCATTTACGGACATTCCGGAGGAGCTTTTCAAACGGTAGCAGCAATGTTGACTTACCCCGATTTTTATAAAGTGGCAGTAGCTGCTTCCGGCAATCACGATAACAATATTTATATTCAATGGTGGGGAGAGACATTTCATGGATTGGATGAAAAAGCAGACCCGAAGACGGGAAAAACCGCTTTCTCCGTGAACATCCCGACCAATATGGAATTGGCAAACAACTTGAAAGGAAAGCTGATGCTAATCACGGGGGATGTAGACAAGAATGTCCCGCCTTCTTCCACTTACCGGTTGGCGGATGCCTTGATTAAGGCAAATAAGCGGTTTGACATGTTTATCCTTCCGGGGAAGGACCATGGAGTGATGTGCCCTTATTATCAGAATCTGATCCGTTACTATTTTGTAGAAAATCTTCTTCATGAATCGCATAGACATATAGATATTATTAATCATAAATAGAAACAAACTTATGAAGCATCTGGAAATTTTCAAAGCATGTCTATTTAGTTGCTTCTGTTGTATTGCTGTAGGTCTGTTTGCCCAGTCGCCGAAAGGCGCTGCCACTATCTTGGTCAAGGTGATAGTAGTGGATGCGGACAGGAACCCGTTGCCGGGAGCTACGGTAATAGTTTCAGGGAAAGCACAGGGAGTTGTCGCCGATGATCGCGGCGAAGTTTCTTTATGGGTGGACAGGAATACTCAAATTGAGTTCAGGTATGTGGGGATGAAATCCTTGTTTATGAAAGTGACAAAGCCTGTTTCGGGGTATATCACTTTGGAGGATGAAATGTCGGAATTGGATCAGGTGGTGGTCACCGGTTACCAGCGTACGACAAAACGCCGTACTACAGGTTCATTGGCGACATTGACGGCAAAAGACCTGAAAGGTGCCCCTACCGCCAATCTGGATATGTTGATGCAGGGAAAGGTTGCCGGTATGGATGTGAAAGCCGTCTCCGGGCGTCCGGGAGAATCGGCAAAGATTCGTATTCGTGGCACGAATACGATTACAGGTAATGCCGAACCATTATGGGTAGTAGACGGAGTACCTTTGCAACGGGATATACCGAGTATTGAGACTAGTCAAATTAAGGCGGGAGATTTTAATGACATTTTCACGAATGGTATTGCTGGAATTAACCCCAATGATATAGAATCGATTACAATACTAAAAGATGCGTCCGCAGCAGCGATTTATGGTTCCCGTGCAGCAGGCGGCGTTATTGTAGTAACAACGAAACGTGGAAAGACAGGTAAAATGCAAATCAACTATTCTACAAATGTGTCTGTTGTAACAAGCCCGCCCCGTGACGCAAATCTGATGAACGCAAAGGAAAAATTGGCTTGGGAGCAGGATTTATGGGATGAATTTTCCGCTAAGAAATTTACTGAAGGCGATAATTATCCGGTGATTGGTGCCGTAGGTATGATTCGATCGGGATACGGACAATATGCTGATATGAATAGAGAACAGCAGGATGCGGAAATTGCTGCTTTAGGAGGACATTCGACAGACTGGTTTCAAGAATTGTTCCAAAATTCTGTATCACAAAGTCATTATTTGTCTCTATCCGGAGGTTCGGAAAAGAATTCATATTACGTTTCTTTAGGTTATTCAAAGAATAACGGATTAGTGAAGAAAACGGATTATGATCGTTACAATGTTAGTGCGAAGATAGATATGAAACCTAATAAACGCGTAAAGTTGGCTTTTACTGCCGACATGGCGATACAGCATTCCAATTCTCCTTCGTTGAGTGTGGATCCGTTTAAGTATGCTTATTTCGCCAATCCCTATGAAAAGGTTTATAATGAGGATGGTTCTTATGCGGCTGATAATACTTACTATAATTTGACACATGCAAATGGAAGTTATGACGTGAAATTACCAAAAGATGGATACAATATATTTAGAGAAATAAATGAAACATCCAGTGAAACAAAAAATATTTCGGCTTCGTTAATTGCGAATTTAAGTGTGAATATTTTAGATAATTTCATATTCGAAGGATTAGCATCCTATGGTTATGTATCAAATATGTCCGACAATATTAATAGTAAGAATACTTATACCGCATGGATAGATCGCCCTTTTAAAGATGATAATACGGAACGTGTATATGGGTCGATTACGCAAACATCCGCATATAATACAAATTACAATCTGCGAGGTCAGTTGCATTATTTCAATACATTCGCTGAAGATCATTACATTAGTGCTTTATTGGGAACCGAAATACGGGGGCAGTATGCAAAGAGCATTTATGAGAAGAGGTATGGCTATGATCCTGTTACCGGTAATTCTGCTATGCCTACTTATCCATCGGATATTAAACTGGAGTATGCCGATATTTTATCTTATGCTGCAATCATGGATGGGTTGTCAGGACAAAGTATTACGGAAGATGCATTTGCTTCTTTCTATTTTTCATTAGACTATGTATTTAAACAGCGTTATATTCTTAGCCTTACCGGACGTACTGATGGGGCTAACAATTTTGGTAGCAAAGAGCAGTTCAACCCCACAGGTTCACTCGGCTTGTCATGGAACGTGGATCAGGAGTCCTTCATGCAAGCATTGAAACCCGTAGTCAGTAGTCTTTCTCTCCGTGCGGCATTTGGATATACCGGCAATATCAACAAGAGTGTCTATCCGCAGTTAGTGATGGATTATAATACTTCATTTCGCCGGACTGATACGGATTATTACCGCATGGGGTATTTAAGGAATGCACCTAATCCACATTTGCGTTGGGAAAAAACAAGAGATATGAAACTGTCGGTTGATATAGGTTTCTTAAATGACCGTTTCCGTCTGCAAGGAGAACTTTACGACCGCCGTACACGTGATGCGGTGACATCCGTATATGTCCCTTATACGACGGGCTTTGGTACGCAATCATATAATACATCGGAACTTTTGAATCAAGGAGTTGAAATCACTTTGAATGCAAATGTCTTAAAAACGAGGAGTTGGAGTGTCTCTGTTTCAGCAAATATGGCATATAACCGGAATAAGCTGTTAAAATATGATGTACATTCAGGATTCAATGCTTGGGGAACTAACCATGTGGGGTATCCTTTGGGATCTATCATTAGTGGAAAAGTACAAGGTATTGATAAGAAGTTAGGCATTTATACATATGAAGCCCGTCCGGATGCGATATTTACAACGGCAGCAGATCGCCGTGATGAGTTTAATTATTCCTTTTATTTAGGAACCAGTAATGCACCGATCAATGGTGGATATTCTATTTCAGTTTCATATAAGAATATCAATCTAAGCCTTGGAGGAAGCTATTCATTAGGAGGAAAGATCCTAAATAATATAGATTGTCCTGTCAGTTATTCAACATTGTATGCTAATGTTTTGGAGCATGTGCCTACACAAGAAAATGACTTATATGTTAATCACTTGAATGTGAGAAAAGATGCTATAAATCGTTGGACACCGGATAATCCAATTACTAATGGTCATCCGCGAATTATTGATGCGTATGGTGAAGATTTGGGAGTGGATGATTTTGTGCCTTCTCTCAAATTTATAACAAAAGCTTCGATGTTGGAAGATGTATCTTATTTTAAACTTGGCTCGTTGATGATTGGATACAATTTTACCGGAAGTTGGATGCAAAAGGTGTGTATCAATTCGTTGGCACTATCATTCAGTGTGAGCAATTTATTTACTATTACAAACTATTCCGGCATCGATCCAGAAACTCCAGGAGCAGTGTATCCTACTCCACGAACATTCTCAATGGGTTTATCTGTCGGATTTTGAATGAAAGAAAATCATGAAGAAGAAGATTATTATATGTATATATGGACTCATAATATTGTCTTGTATATCATGCAGCAATTATCTGGATATTAAGCCTTATGGCAGAACAATCCCTAAAACGGCAGAAGAATTTTCAGCTTTATTACATACTTGGCTGAATAAAATTGATGGAGGTTCAGATGACATACTAGTTGGTAATTCGTCTAATCTTATGAATATGGATGGTGCGTATGGAGACGATTTTGAAGTTTGCCTGACAGCACAGAGCGGACGTTTTATGGATGTTTATTTGGGAGATTTAGCTAGTTCTACGAAAGTTTCTGAGAATTATAGTAATTTGTATGAAATAATACGTGACTGCAATATTGTCCTCAATGAAATGGAAGAGAGCGTAACTACAGAAGCCAATGAAGTACGTGCGACTGCCTATACGATGCGTGCGGTGGCATATTATCAACTATTACGATTTTATTGTGAAACACCGCAAACCGGAAATTTTGAAAATCAGCTCGGTGTGCCTTTAGTAGTAACATTTGATATGGAGGAAAAACCAATCCGTAGCACGATGCAGGAAACGATTGATTTGATTGAATCAGACTTGAATCATTCAATATCATATCATATATCGAATGAGCTCTACCGCTTCACAGAAGATGTGACCAAAGGCTATCTTGCCCGTCTTTATTTCTGGACCAGGCAATGGGGAAAGGCTTTGCCATTAACACAAGAACTACTAATAAAGTATGCATTATTGGAAGGAGATGCCTATAAGAGTATGATGACAACTTCTTATGATCTTGCAGGAAATCAATTATTGAAAGCATATCGGGCTGTAACGGATATGACTGAAATGACAGGCTCGAGAACGATGCTTCAGTACCGTCCGGTAAGTAAAAGATTCTTGAATACATTTACCGAAGAAGAAAAAGTTAAAGACATGCGTTACGCACTTTGGGTAAACAATAAAAGGGTAGTAACAAAAACTTTCTTTTGCGGTATGCGGGCGGCAGAATTTAAATTGATGGAAGCCGAGTGTTATTACCATTTGGATAAGCTGGAACTGGCGTTGAATTCAATCAATGAACTTCGTGCACATCGCATAAATGATTATAAGAATCTGACAATGAACAACCTGCCTTCTCTTCAAGAAACAGAGATTATCACAATCGATGCAGAAGGAAATGCATTGACACCCTTGATGGGGCTGATTCTGCGTGAACGCCGGAAAGAGCTGTTTCTGGAGGGAGACCGTTTTTTCGAGCAAAAAAGAAATGGAATGCCGGAATATTGGACAGCATATAATGGTAGGAAATATGTAACTCGAAAATATATGTACACACTTCCGATTCCGCCACATGAGCTAAACTTAGTAAATGGATTAGTACAGAATCCGGGATATACTGAACTGAAATAAAAGGAGGAATAAATATATGAATGCAAAGTTGATTTATAGATATGTGCTGGTTGGTTGTCTATTGTTTACAAACTGCACATACTTTGCTTGTGAGAATATTGAAGAATTGCCACCAAAGGAACAAAGTGGAAGTAGTAATGTATATAAGATAGCTGATCCGGTTGTCTTGAATGCCAGTGAAACTGCAATAATAGATGCCATTAAGCAAGAATATAATGAGAAGGTAACTCAATAATTAACAATCTAAAATTACGAGAATGATGAAAAATGTTTTGTTTTATTTATTAGTGATGTGCTCTTTTGTAGTTGCGTCCTGTTCGTCGGATGATGATGGTAATTCGGTAGAGATAGTAGAATTGAATTTTAGCCAGGCGCGCTATTCTTTGGCTAAGGGTGAAGTGGAGTTGAAACTTATATCAGACCAGCCTGCTACTACCACAGTTTCAATACCTGTTTCTTTCTCCGGAACGGCAGTAGAAAGCACTGATTTTACGGCTGATAAAGTAATAACACTGAAAGCAGGTGAATCAGAAGCTGTACTTAAAGTAAAACGTATTGATGAAAATATCGGTGAGGAAGATAAAGAACTGGTTGTAAATTTGGGAATAGCTCCCACTGGTTTTAAAATTGGGGTGGGAAATTATACTGCTGTAGAATTACTTGGTAATACGGGAGTTGTTATGTCATTTGATAACACGACGGATATATTGTCATTATCCGGTATTTACTATGTTTCTCTGCAAAAAATAGCTGGTGGAAACTATAAAGTGCCATCTGCAATGAATCTGAATGTAGAAGTAGATCCCTCTTCTACAGCAGTGGAAGGAACTCACTTTGAATTTAATGAAGGGAAATATGCTAAATTTGCAGCAAATAAATATCAGGGGAGTGTTGCTGTCAAGTTCCTAAAAAAAGAAGCAGGTAAGGATAAGTTGGTGTTACGTTTATCACAAAAAGACGGATTTGCTTATGGCAATAATGCTACGATTACTATTACTATTAATGGAGCTAACCAGTTGGAAGGTACGTGGGTGTTTGATATGTTTGCAAACAAAGACTGGTTAAAAAGTAGCTATCCGTCAGAATATGGTACCGGCTATTTTGATGAAACTACCTTTCCAAAGGCTTCTAGCAATGACAAGATTACTTTCAGCGGTGATTCTTATAAAGAATACACCTTTACGCCTCATCTTGTTGGTGATTTAAAAAACTACTTTAACAAGGAATGTAAAGTTACTTTTGAAAAAGAAGAAAATAAAGTTTTTCAAGAATTAGGTTATCCAAAAGTTGAAAAAAGAGTGGCTGTTTACGAATTTGCATCTGTCAATGTGAATTTCTCAGCTCTAAATAATAAAGAGCGTTCCGCTAAGGTAAGTTTCCGTGTGACTACTATAGATGAACAGGAAGTTTTGGAATGTACACTTGATGACTATGAACCTACTGATTTTTTCACCGGTATATATGAATTCGAACAGAATATGGCAGGATATGCCCCACTTCGGATTTATTTTAAAACTGCTAATAATTAGGTGTTTATAATAAAAGAGGGAATCAAGTGAAATGATGCCCTCTTTTATTATTCTAAATCTTATTAATTTCCAACGATCTTTGCTAGTAATATCTCTTTATCATTTCATTTAATTTATTTTTATTGGCACCTACTAGTACGTCTATTTTTTTACCATTTTTGTAAAATATAAAAGTAGGAATTAAGCTAACATTACAATCTTGTGCAATATCATTAGCATCATCAATATTTACTTTCAGAAATTCTATATCTTTATGTTTTTCATTTAAAGCTTCGAAATAAGGGGACATCATCTTACATGGTCCACACCAAGGTGCCCAAAAAAAGACAACAGCATTAACATTCCAACGAATGAATTGACGGTACTCACTAAGATCCGTTACCGGCATCGACCGAGTCGCCATTTTAGAACAAGCATCATAACTTGTTAATGAGTCAGAAACATATCCATTTTTATATCGATTCCAATCTACCACAGAATACTCTCCACATATTCCCTCATAAATATTTGAGCTTGATAGCTCAAAATTAGTATTCATTGGTGGATTTTCTAACTCTTCATCATTACTACAACTGTAAATAGACAGGAGAAAGAATGCACTAAGCAAACTAAAAAATAATTTTGTTTTCATAACATTATTCTTTTGGGTTAATAATGCCATACAAAAATATGGAAATATCGGATAAAAACAAGTTTTACTTTGTTTTATTTTCTAATAAGATAACTTATTTGACTCAACAGTTAATCGGGTGAGTCACTTACTCAATTGATGACAGTTGGTTATATATTTATTCCATATCATTATATCTTAGACATGATAAGATTATCATTGAAATATATTTCAACATATACATTCCTGCGATAGAAGCGTCAAAAATAAAAGAGACGAACAATTACCTTTATTTAAGTTTAGGATTTTACCAGTCGATTCGTTTCTCACCGAGAAACACTTTGTTTCTCGGTGTCGAACAGGTTGTTTCTCGGTGAGAAACGGGTCGTTGGTTTTAAAGGAAAAAGGCCGAATGGTAATCATCTGGATAACAGCGTTTTACGAAAAAGTGTTATCTGTCAGGAATATATAGGAGTTTTATTGACAACTTTTGGCAACACCTTCTATTTCTATTACGACTATTACTGTAATAATATTTACATTATAACTAAAATACGGCATTTATAAAAGAATCCGTATCATTCATTTCTGCGCAGTTATGAATGGGTGTCTATTGATAGTACTTCTCAAGTAACTCCTGCATTTCCGGATACTTTTCGTCAGTATCACCTGCTTCCTTGCGAAGATTTAATAAATCCTTCTTCATCTGCTTGATGATAGAAGCGTATTTCGGGTCATTATACAAGTTGTGATTCTCGTGCGGGTCATTCTGTAAATCATAGAAATCCCATGCCGGAGTGAAATCAAAGTTTTCCGTATCGGTCATATCCAAATTTCTGGCGTAGTAGAAAATAAGTTTGTATCGGTCGGAACGGATAGCGAAATGTGCCGGGCGGACAGCATGGTTCGTCCAATAGCGGTAATAGATTTCTTTCCGCCAGTCTGCCGGAGTTTTTCCTTCGAGGTTGGCGGTGAAGCTGTGTCCTTGTACGTTATCCATTTTTACTCCGGCAAATTCGGCTAATGTCGGTGCAAAGTCGACGTTGAGTACCAAGTCTTTCAGACGTTGTCCTGCGGGAATCTTTTCGGGATAGCGAATGACGAAAGGCATACGGGCTGATTCTTCATAAAACATTCGTTTGTCGAAGAAGCCGTGTTCGCCGAGAAAATAACCCTGGTCGGAGACATAGACAACGATGGTGTTGTCGGCAATGCCCATTTCATCGAGAGTTTTCAGAAGCTTGCCGATGTTGTCGTCTACGGTAGCTCCGCAACGCATATAGTCGCGGATAAATTTCTGATAAGCTGCGCGTCGGGCGGCAGTCCGTTGCATCCCTTCGGTACTGAACGGCAGTCCGGGGTAGCGGCACCACCATTTGTCCGGGTCTTTCGAGGCGGTTCTCCAGCGACGCTCCAGTTCTTCGATGGTTTGTCCGACGAAAGAACGGCCGTTGGTTTCCGGCCCCCAGTCGAGAAGGTTCTCCGGTTCGGGGAAGGTGACGCCGTCATAAAGATGCTCCATGCGCGTCGGGTAGTCGTATGGCTCGTGGGTGGCTTTGAAGTGGCAGCACATCAGGAAAGGTTCGTTGCCGTCCTGCTGCTTTATCCAGTTGATAGCTTTTTCGGTGACGAGGTCGGTGGAAAAGCCGAGTACACGCTCGCCAAACCGGCGGTTGCCCGGCCACGGGTCGGTGCTTTCGATGAAAGTGGGGTCTCGGTATTCTCCCTGGTCGTAGAAGATAGAGTAATAATCGAACCCTTGCGGTTGCGATTGGATATGCCATTTGCCGACAAGTCCTGTGTTGTAGCCGTTGGCTTGCAGGGCGGTTGCCAGTGTGGGGATGGAAGTGTCCAGTGAGTCGGCTAGCGTGTAAAGCCCGTTCCGGTGACTGTATAGCCCGGTGAGGATACTGGCGCGGCTGGGGGCGGAGATGGAATTGGTGCAGAAACAGTTGTCGAGCACTACGCCTTCGTTTGCCAGCCGGCGGATGTTGTCGTTGTGGGCGTAATCAGCCAGGACTCCGCCATAGATACCCCATGCTTGTGAGGTGTGGTCGTCACTCAGGATAAAAAGGATATTGGGGCGCTGGCTTTTATCGCTCCCGCTCTTTTGTTGGTTCTCCTGTCGGCTTTTTTGTAGGCTTCCCTGTTGGCTTCCTTGTAGGTTCTCTTGTCCGGCAGATTGGACGCCTTGCATGTGCGTCATTGCTCCGGCTGCCAGCAGACCGGTAAGTATCAGTTTATTCATAAATATATAAGTGTTGCATTTCTTCAAATGTTAGCTTGTGCCCGTCCTGCCACCAGTCCGGGTTGTCCAAGTCGCAGAAGTCATCTTCCTCTTCCATGCGGAAAGCCAGTTGCTCTTTCAGTTTTCCGGCTTCTTCTTTATTCTCGGAGAATAAGTCGTGCATTTCCAACGGGTCTTTTCGAAGGTCGAATAATTGTTCCGTCGTTTTTCCGTTTACGTGGTAGATGATGTATTTATACTTTTCGTTGACGAATGCCCGTTGTAGGTTGGAGTAAGCCAGGAACAAGTCTTTGCGGTGAGTTGCCGTAGAATCTTCCAGTACGGGGTAGAATGACTGCGCATTCATGCTTTCCGGCAAGGGGATGCCCGCCAGTTCGCAGAGGGTCGGGGCAATGTCGTGCAGATAGCATAGCGACCTGTTTTGTTCTCCTTTCCGGTTCTTGTAAGCCGGAGCTATGATGACAAGCGGCACTTTTACACTGTGGTCGTAGAGGTTCTGCTTGCCTAGCAGCCCGTGCCGGCCGACTGCCAGTCCGTTGTCCGAAGCAAAGACGACAATGGTGTTGTCTGCCTGCCCTGTTGCTTGCAGTGCCTGCATGACGCGCCTTATCTGTACATCTACTTCACTAATCATACCATAATAATCGGCCAACTCCTTTTGTACCTGTTCTCCTGTCCGTGGGGCGGGTACCAGTAATTCATCGCGTACGTCCATCTCGCCATTGTCGAACGGGTGCTGGGGAAAAACGTTTTGAGGAAGATTCAGCGTGTCGGGAGCATATTTCTGACCGTAGTGCGGAAGCTGGTTGCGCGGGTCGTGGGGAGAGGTGAAAGCGACATAAGCGAGGAAGGGGCATTTCTCGCCTTTCTGCTTTTGAAGGAAGCGGATAGCCGCGTCGGCATACATCTTTGAAGAAAACTCTTCTCCTGTGAATGCCGTTTCCGGTCCGTACACGCCCGTAGAATCGAAATGATGCAAATGTGGCGAGCAGTGCCCGTTCAGTTCGTAAGGATGCATTCCGCCGAAGTAAATATTATCGCCTTCCTGAAAAGAACGGTTGAAGGATGCATAGTCCGAATGCCATTTTCCGGTGGCGAAAGTCCGGTATCCATGCCGTTTGAACTGTTGCGGGAAAGTGGTGTGTGCTTGCGGGATTTTCATGCCGTCCGCCTGGATATTGAACAGTCCACGCCCGGTCATAAGCATGGCACGGCTGGGCATTGACAAGGCTCCGCACAAAGCCCCGTTGGTATAAGTATTTGTAAAAGTGACACCTTCGGCGATAAGACTGTCGATAGCCGGTGTGTGCACGTCGTTGTTTCCCAAAGCATGAATGGAAGAAGCCTGCAGGTCGTCCGTCAATATAAAGAGTATATTCGGCTGTGGCTGTGGCGCTTCCTTTGTTTTCGGCTGGCATCCGGCAACTAATGGTATTACTGCCAGTGAGAGCGACCGAAGAACGGTGGTGTATTGAATGGTTCGTTTCATAAATGTAATAATTGTATTTTAAGGTACAATATATGAATTAGGCGTGAATCAAGTAAGCATACATGCGAATTTCTGGTGAATCCGTGCATCTACTTTATTCACGCCTAAAGATAGAGAATGTTTTTACTACCTTCTGTCTTTTAGCAGATTCTTTTTACAGTTCCGGATATTTTTATTCCGGTCAATGGTTCTTTTACGGATTGAGGAAACATTGGTCGTGTCTCCAAGAGAAACTGCTTCCGGTTGCCTTTACTGCATGTTTCTCGTTGCCGGAACTGTCGTTGATAGTAGTACCTTCACCTTCATCCATTTTCCAATAGCCGATGAGGCTTGGACTGACAGTGACCGGACCACCCATGTTTTCCTTAATCTCCGCTGTTGTAAGCACTCTGTTCCAGAGTCTTGCCTGTCCCATCATATGATTGTCCGTAGTGTTACCGTTAAAGAACGTAATCGTTTTGAGAGGAGCAGGTACACCGGCTACATCTACTTCCTGCGCCAATTCGCCATTAATGATAAGACAGCACTTAGCTTGGTCGTACGTAATGGCTACGTGGGTCCATGTTGATTTCTGGAAACTGTATTTGGCGAAGAATACCTTGTTGTTCTCGCCACCGGCTCCGAAGGCGTTAATCTGCATTTGTTCCTTCGATACCTGACCGTTGGAGTTACCCAGGCGGATGTAGAAAGTAGCACAGTCGATTACACACTGGTTGTAAGCGCTGAAACCATCCATCCACAGCCAGAATTCAATGGTGTAACTGTCCATTGGAATCGGTGTTTCATTATCGGACTTGAATCCGGCTCCCCTACCTAAGTATGGAGTAGATTGTGCCCAAGGTTTGTCAAGTAACAGCAGGTATTGTGCTCCTAGCTTTTCGGGCGCGACGCTTCCGTCACTCACTACCCTGACAGGCAGCGCATATTTCACACCTTCTTCTGCGGTGTACGATTCGATGGTGACCACAGTCGGCGCGGCCATTGCTTTTCCGCTCTCAATCACTACGTCTTTTTCGAACGAAACCTTGTCGAGCGGTAGTAATGAATAACCTGCCAGTGTCTCTGCATTATAGGCTTCCAGTATGGATTCGTCGATTTCCAGAGTGGCATGTACGTCGCTAGCCATTGCTTTAGACATACGGACAGTGAAGTTCGTCAGCGTTTTCTCTCCTACATTGACGGAGACTTTAGCTACATTTTTCGAAAGAGCTTCACTGATATAAATCCGGTTCTCAATCGGTTCATAGTCTTCCTTGCATCCTGCCAGAGCTACCAGTGCCAGTATTCCGGCAAATAATGTATATATCTTATTCTTTTTCATAATAGATTGATTTATTGTTTAGCTGGATTCATAATCTGAATACCTTGGCGCAGCCATTTATATTCCGGTAGATTATTGTACTCGTACTCCATGTGATAGGTGCCGATACCACCTTTCCGCATCGTTTTTCCGTCGATGAGCGGCTGCCAGCGTGCCATACCGATGAGTGCAGGCATAACGTTTCCTTCAAGGTCTTCAAAATTAGTTGCGCCGCCGTTCGTAGCGTATCCGGCTCTCTCGAAGTCTTCAGCAACAATGTATTTGCTTGCCACTTCTTCAGCCGTCATGACGCTTGCGAAGTTCTTTACAGTGCTGTTTAGACGTTTGTTCAAGTCTTTATCACCCGGAGGGTAAGCAAAGTATGAATAAGCCTGTACGATGAAGTAATCAAAATATTTTCCTACACTTGAGGGCATCTTTTGTGGTTCTCCGTCTACAACCAACAGTTTACCTGTGCCGGACATCGGGCCTAAGCGTTTGCCGAGTTCCTCTACGAAGATGGCTACCCTGTCGTTTTCAAGCACCAAGTTGCCGGAACTGATATAGCCCGGCTCGAAGTCTATGTCAAAGCCGTCGTATCCATATTTATAAACTGTATCACAAATAGCGTTGGCATATCTTCTGATAGCTTGTTCCACGTCAGCATCAATGCCTTTGTCCAAGCTATATCCCCAGTAGTCTTTCAAGCAATCTATTTCTGTTTCATAACCAAGTTCTTTCCAGTTGTTGTTTATTTCAGGAGGAGTATATCCTTTACCGATAGAGCCGAGGATAAGACAAGTCATTACTCTGGTTCCTTTCACTTCCTGAACATACTTCAAGTCTTTCTTCCGTTCGTTGTCCAGAGGGAAAGCCTGTCCCCAAATGGAAACAAGGTCGGTGCTGTCGGGGAGTCCTTCCAGACTAAGATAAAGAGAAGCTCCCTTACCTGTCCAGCCGCCAAACCATCCGAAGCTAACCTCATGGTCGGATTTTTTGTAGGCTCTTAGTTGCTCATAATATTCATCCGAACGTACGGTGACGTCGTAGTTTTTATTCTCCATGTCGGTCCAGTCGCTGCAACTATATGCTGCAACCAGTAGAATCATGCATGCTATATATAATAAATTTTTCATATAATTATCTGTTTGAGTCATTATACATTAGTTTTTCTTAGCCCACCAAAGGTCGGTAGCTTCCGTATCTTGTCCGCTGGACAGGAATGTACAAGCTTCTGCTATACTGGTGCCATTGCTCTTATACTCATCCTCGGAGAAACGAAGGCGGCGTTGCTGGCGCTCTTTGGTTACCCCTTGTGTGGAAAGGTTGTCGTATGCCGGGAATACGGCAGGATATCCCGTACGTCGGAAGTCGGCCCATGTTTCGTTGCCAATCGGGAAGTTGGCAATCATTTTTTGCGTCAGGATACGTTCGAGGTTCTTCTCTTTAACATCGGCACCGCTACCGTCATCCCAAGCTACGGTCAGTTTGCACGGATTCGTGTAATTGTACTTGGAGTCCAACGGGCAATCATAATCCTCCGGTACATTGGTGTTGTTGGTAATATACGAATCAGCACCCGATATGCCATGTTCGCTGAATGACAGACGGATTCCTTCGTTGTAGAAATCTTTGGCGGTCCCGCCCATATTCCAACCTTTCAAAGCTCCTTCGGCACGCAGGAAAGCTACCTCGGCAGAGTTGAATATCAACATGGGAGATTTGGCATCTACATTCACAGTGGAGTAGTTGACAAACATATCCGTGGTGATACCTTGTATCCCGGAGCGTACACCATAGTATCCGGTTTTGCCGGGTATGCTGGCCTGGGTGAAATAAGAACTCCGTCTCGGGTCTTGATATCCATTCATGAAAGAGACAATGCAGGCGTTGGCACGAACCTCTTTCCAGTCGTTTACACTAGCCAGACCGTTTTTGTAGTTCGTGTTGGTTATTATGTCATACGCGTCACTGGCGTTGCTGTCCATCACTCCGTAAGGATGTGAAACCGCTTCTTCTGCTATTCTTTGGGCATAAGTATCTGCCACTCCGCTGATGCGGATAGCAATACGCAGCTTCAGGGAGTTGGCGAATTTGATCCATAACTTATAGTCACCCCCGTACACACGGTCTTCCGTAGTCAGTTCGTTAAAGCCGGGGTCGGTATTCATCAAGGATGTGAGTACGCCGATGCTATAATCCAAATCGTCTACCATGGCTTTCCAGGCTGTCTCTTCGTTGTCATATCCTACCGAGTATTCTCCATTGGATACTTTGGTGTAAGGGAGTGGCCCCTGCATGGTGGCTACCATTTGCATGATATGCACTCTCATGATTTTGGCGAGCGCATAATAGTGCCCCGAAGCGTTGGAGAATTTCTCGATAGAGAAATAGTTTGGATATAAGTTGTTGAAATAAAGATTGACAGAACGTTTGTTCCAGTCGTCATCCACGTTGTAGGTGTAGAAATGCTGGGTTCTGCTCCAACTGCTTGACGGAGTCAGCATGCCGCCGAAAGGGCCTGACCAGAAAGTAATGTTACGCTGGGCCGGGTTCTCCTGGATGGAGGACATGCATGAGATGATTTGTGCAAATAAAAGCCGCGGGTTCAATTCGGTCGGCTGGTAGGGGTTGCTGTTATATTCCTCAAATTTCCCCGTACAATTGCACATGAAGAGTATCAATAGTGCAAAAGCTATAAATCGAGTTGTTACTTTTTTCATAATCATTTTCTGTTTAGAAATTAAGTTTTACGCTGAATCCGATATTACGTGTAGTTGGCTGCATAAAGTAGTCGTAACTTTGGTAATAGTTAGATTGAGTAGAGGGTGACATTTCCGGGTCGAACGGTGCTTTGCAATAAATCATCCAGAGATTCTTGCCTACCAGTCCGACAGTCAATTTCATTTTGTCGTTGAACCACTTCTGGGGCAGCGTGTAGCTTACATTCAGTTCAGCCAGTCGCACGTTGGTGGCGCTGTATGTATAATAAGCCGCATAGCCTTTGACAGCGTCGTAGTATTTTTCGGTGTCCAATAATCCGTTGTTGATAGGAACGCCGCCGGCATCACGGTAGTCCGCAGAAATCTTGGAGACTCCGTACTGGTCGAGCACGCTTTGTGTTCCCGACAAGGCAATACCGCCGATACGGGCTGTCAGCGTGACACCCAGGTTGACTCCTTTGTATGAGAAGTTGTTGTTCCAACCCATGTTGACTTTAGGAAGAATGGAGCCCAGTTTGAATTCTTCTACTGTTTCGACTTCTATTTTTCCTGTTTGCGGGCTTACGAATATTTTCCCGTTACCGTCTTTCTTGATTAAGTGAGTGGCGTACACATCGCCCACCGTACCTCCTTTAACCAGTTTTACGGTTGCGTCCAGATTACCGAAGCTTCCTACATCGTAGCTGTCTTTGGTAATCGGTTCACCGGTCATCGGGTTTACAGAACCTTCGGTCAGTCTGGTGATTTTATTTTTATTCCATGACAGGGTGACATTGCTGTCCCAGGAGAAACCACCCCAGTTGTCGCTGAATCCCAATCCCATTTCGATACCGTCATTGCGGATATTACCACTTTGCACATAAGCTTTTGAATAACCGGAAGAAGCCGAAAGGTCTGCGGTGAACGTCTGGTTAATCGTGTTGGAGCGATAATAAGTCAAGTCGAAAGAAATGCGGTTGTTCCACCATTTGGAGTTGATTCCGACTTCCCATGAACGGGTTCTTTCCGGTTTCAGGTCACGCATCGGAAAGATAGAAGTGGAAGTCCAGTTGCCTGACGCATTGTCATAAGCATAAGATGAACGTGTGATGAATCGTTCGGGCGAGTTACCTACTTCCGTATACGTGGCACGCAGTTTCAGGAATGAAATCCAGTCGGGTAGCTTGACCATGCTGGAAACGACGCTCGACAAGCCGACAGAATAATAGAAGAAACTGGATGTATCGGTGAAGGCCAACTGCGACTCCCAGTCGTTACGTCCGGTAGCGGTCAGATACAGCATGCTTTTGTAGCCTACTTCGGCATTGGCGAAAATACCTTGTGATTGTTCGATGTATCCGGATTGCTCTCTTCTGTATTTGGCAGAAGTGTCAATGTTGTGGATAGCAAAGAAGTTGTAGATACCGTTCAGGTTTCCACCGTGGCCGAGCACTTCTTTCCGCTGGTCATTGATAGACGCTCCGACGTTTGAATTGAACGACCACATATTTTCTTTGAATGTTTTGGAGATATTCAACAGGATATCACCGTAGAAACTGCTGTATGAGCTCTGCGTATCGTAATAACCACCATAATCGCTGGCAAACTGTTCAATGGTAGAGGCATAACGCTTGTCGGTCGCGCGGCTGGTCGTCCTGTCATATTTCAGACGTCCGACAATGTCGAGGCCCTTGATGATATCCCATTTCAAGGAAACATTGGTCATAAAACGTTTCTTGGAGTTTTCGCGGACATTACGGTAGATTGTCCAGTACGGGTTTTGCAATTCCATACTTTGTGTATCGTACGGCCAATATTGTTCATGGATGCCCAAACCTTCGTTGTAGTTCTCGTACATACGAATCGCGTCAAAGTTTCCTCCACGCGGGAAGATATAGAGCGAGGTAAGCGGATTGAAGTAGCGACCTTGTCCCAGCATGTTTCTATCATTCTGGAAGATTAGGTTGGCTCCGAAGTCCAGTGTCAGTTTGTCATTCAGGAACTGAGCCGTGTTACGTCCGGATACATTGTACCGTTCATACTTATTGTTGGGAATAATACCGGTTGAGTTCGTTGCCGATACGGAGACATAAGTCTGGTTCTTGGCTGTACCGGTAGAAAGCGACACTGAATTGATTGTATTGACTCCGGTTCTGAAGAAGCTCTTCGGGTCGTAGCTGCTGTTTACAACATCTCCCCAACTGGCGAACACGCCTTCTTTGTTCCCGTATTTGCTTTGCATTTCGGGCATCATATTGGGTGTGGAGAAGATGGTACTGCTTGAAACGCTGACACTTGTCTTGTCTTTAGACCCTTTCTTGGTGTTGATAAGTACCACACCCGCAGCAGCGGCATTTCCATAAAGAGCGGCAGCAGCAGGTCCGGTCAACATATTGATCGATTCAATGTCGTCCGGGTTGATATCTGCAACCCCGTCGCTACCGGGCTGTGAAGCCAGGATTCCTGTATCGCCAGACTCATTGACGATGTTGAACATGGGGATACCGTCGATTACGTAAAGTGCGTTGTTTGACTTGGTGATTGACTTGACACCACGCATCACTACACGAGCCGAACCGCCGGCACCTGAAGAGGCGGAGTTGATGGTCACACCGGCTACTTTACCGGTCAGTGAATTCATGAAGTTCGGGTCTTTTACGGTCGTGATTTCATCTCCGCTGATTTGCTGAACGTTGTAGCTAAGTGCTTTCTCGGCACGTTTGATACCTAGAGCCGTCACCACCACCTGGTCTAGTTCGGTTGCTTCTTCCGACAAGGTGATATTAAGTTTTGATTGACCGTTGAACACGATGTTCTGTGTCTTATAGCCGATATAAGATACTGTCAGCACATCACCGACATGTATATTTTCCAGCCGGAAGTCACCATCTATGGAAGTGATTGTTCCTTTTCCGTCTTTAGTGGCGACAGAAGCCCCGATAACCGGTCCTGAAGCATCATTTATTACTCCTGAAACTGTATATGCTTTTTTACTTTCTTCCGCTGTCTTTTTCTGGAACAGGACAATGCGTTTGTCGGAAATCCGGTAATCGATTGATGTTCCCTTCAGCAGAGTACCGACAATCTGGTTGATATTGTTTGAGGTAATTTCTATTGAAGCTTTCAGACTGGTGTTGATGTCGTTGTTGTAAAAGAAAGAGTAATCACTTTGTTTCTCGATACTTTTGGCAACATTTTTGATAAGAAATTTGGTACTTTCTTAAGTTTGTCATACTTTTATAAATTAGAAATTAAGGATTGTGGCAATGTGAACACTGCCATGATTTTTACGAAGCTCTGAAGCGAGGAAATACTGGTACTATTTTCTCGCTTTTTTTGTGTCTTTTACAGTACTATATCATAGGCGATAAGGTTTTAATAGTTTACAATTACTTTATTTCAATACAATATTTTTTCCCTTCCATTCATACTTGAATGAGGTGCTTATCTGCATGGTCTTTAAGATAGACTCCAGGCTCTCGTTCGTGTAAAACTCTCCGGTGAAGGACTTGTTTATCAATTCGTCGTTCATGATGATGAATTTTACGTTGAACTGTTGTTCCAGACGCTGGCAAATGTCGAGCAATGGCGTATCGGACAACATCCATACATTCTGTGTCCATTTTATCTCCTTGTTTGCATTAGCAAGTTCCGTAAGAGATACCCTTCCGCTGTTTACGTCGTACTTCAGCTTCTGGTTGGGTTTCATCAGTATGTTTTTCTTCCCCGTGACTGCTTCAATCGAGCCTTCTATCAGTGTGGCTGTAATTTGCGGAACCCGTGAACTTGCGTTTACGTTGAATTTCGTTCCCAGTACTCTGATTTTCAATTCTCCGGCGCGTACGATAAAAGGATGTTTCTTATCGTGTGCTACGTCGAAGTAGGCTTCTCCTTCCAGAAAGACTTCTCTCAAGTCACCGGAAAAATGCTCCGGATAAATGAGCTTGGAGCAGTTGTTCAGTTTGATAACGGTTCCGTCGGGAAGCGATACATTCTGTACGATACCGGTGTTATTGCTCGTCACGATGAATGAAGGATTATTGTCCAGCATCATGTATAACCAGCCGCTCATTGCAACCAATAGTGCCACTGTGGCGGCAGCCAGCCAAATCCGGTACCGGTTGGCGCGTTGGCGGAAAATGTCAATCGATTTGTTGTCGGTTTGGATTCGTGTCATCAGGCGGGAGAATGATTTCTCCGCCGAGTGTTCATTGCTTGGATGAGGAGTTCGAAATTCTATGCTTTCGAACAGGGCATCCAACTTACTTGTTTCTTCTTCTTTAGTGCGCATCTTCTTTTGTTTTCAAATATAATATAAAGCTTTATACTATATAGAAAACTCAAGGGGCAAAACTACTAAAAGGAAAATGCATTTTTTTTTAAATTTTTTCCAGAAAGGGCTTTATTGACTCTTTTATTTTAGCTTTGGCGAGCAAAAGCTGGCGTTCTACGGTACAAAGTTTCACGTTCAGAGCTTCTGCAATTTCGCGATGATTCATTTCATCTTCTTTCGCCATCCGGAAGATGACGCGGCAGCGTTCGGGCAGTGAGGAGATGGCTTGCTTCACTGCATGGTGCAACTCGTTGTAGGATAATTCGTCCAAAGGGTTCTGGGTAGTGATGCTTATTTGCATTTCTCTTTCGGAGATATCGTCTCTTTTGGAGATATATCCGCTTTTCAGTACGTTGAGGCACCCGTTGCGTACTGCCTGATAGATGTAAGGATGGAAATTGGGGATAGCAGTGAGCATGCTTCTGTCTTTCCATAAAACAAAAAACACGTCTCCTATGACGTCCTCGCAGGCGGCTTCCGAATGAAGAAACAGCATGGCGAAATTGAATAAGCGGTCGTAATAGTGCATATACAACGTACGAAAAGCTTTCGAATCTCCTTCGGATACTAGCTTTAGTATCTCCTGTTCATTGCTTATACGTTGTTTGTTGCTCATAGGCTCTCCTTTTTCTGGTAAAAGATTATGGTTTAGCGTACAAAGAAACAGACTTTATTTTGTTTTTCCTAACGTTTTCATAAGTAGGGTTTGTTTTTTCTTTGTCATTAGGAAAACTTTATGTTGATTTTTGGAAGCATTATAGTGATTATTGAACATGAATTTAACGAGTGACTGCGTACTTTTGTGTTCTGAATCCAATAAAAAAGAATCATTATGCTAGTACCAAGAAAAATTCTATTTTCTCTTTTTTTGTTGATAGGAGTATCTATTTATGCGCAACAAAACACTTCTTTATGATTGCTTGATTTGTTTCAGATAATCCGAAGGAGAGACGCCAAACTCATCTTTGAAACATTGGCGGAAGTATCCTGAACTGTTCATTCCTACTTTATAAGCAATTTCGGAAATGTTGTATTTTCCTTCAAGCAGCAGGCGTTCTGCATTCTCCATCTTCACCTTCCGAATGTATTCATTAGTCGAAAGTCCGGTCAACGCTTTCATCTTCCGGTAAAGGGTGGAACCGCTCATGCACATCTTGTCTGAAAGGTAAGTGATGTCAATCTTTTCCGAGGAAAGGTTCTCTTCGATTAATTGCGTAATCTTCTCGATAAATTCATTATCAAGTTTACTCAACGCTTCGGTAATCATCGTGCGTTTCTCGTTTAAGTCCGTATGGCTGCTTGGAGTAGGCTGCGACTGGAATTGTGCGACGAGTTTCTTTCTTGATTCAAGCAGGTTATTGATTCGGCTGCGCAATAAAGAAGCACTGAACGGTTTCGTCAGATAAGAATCTGCCCCTACCTCGTATCCTTCCTCTTTATCCTGCAAAGAGTCTTTCGCAGTCAGCAGGATTATAGGGATATGGCTTGTGCGTACATCATCTTTCAACTGCCGGCACAATGTGATACCGTCCATGACAGGCATCATAATATCGCTGACTATAATATCCGGGATACGGCTGAGAGCCTGTTGTTTCCCTTCCTCGCCATTGTTGGCTGTGATTACTTCAAAGGAATCGGAGAAAGACTCGGCAATATAATTCTGTATTTCCTCGTTATCCTCTACAATCAACAGGATAGGTTTACTGCTGTCCATTGCCGCATCCTGTGCATCGTCCGAAGAAACATTCTGTACTTCTTCCTCTTTTTCAGCCTGTTCCGTCGAATCGGCATGTAAGGCATTTGGATAAATATTGTCTGTCAATAGGCTGATATAGAAAGTACTTCCTTCGTTTTGCGTACTTTCAACTCGTATTTCCCCTTCATGCAGTTCCACGAGATTTCTGACCAAAGCCAGTCCGATACCTGTCCCGGATGCCTGATGCGAGCCGCTTTCCTGATAGTAACGGTCGAAAATATGCGGCAAAGCCTCGGCTGAGATGCCGTATCCGGTATCGCTGACTTTAATCTCCGTATAAGCCACTTCATTGCGTATCGTTTGATACAGACTTAGAGTGATGCGTCCCTGCTCCGTATATTTGATGGCATTGGAAATCAGATTATCCAGAATAATGGTAACGATTTCCTTGTCAAAGAAAAGAAGCATCTCCTCTTTCTCTACCTGAATCCGGAAGTCAATCTTTGTTTTCTGGTTGAGTTCCTTGTATTTAAGCCCTGTCTCGTATATTAGGGGGGGCGATATTGCCTTTGCAGACACATAATTTCTTGTTCTGTGTCTCCGTCTTGCGGAACTCCAATATCTGATTAATCAGATTGAGCAACCGGAGTGCGCTCTGGTGAATGACGGACAACTTCTGTGCCTGTTTTGCCGGAAGGGACTGGTCTTTCTGCATATCTTCCAAAGGGCCGAGAATTAGCGTCAGCGGTGTGCGCAGCTCATGGGTGATATTCGTGTAGAAACGCAGGCGTTCCTGGTTCAATTCCTGTTCTTGCTCGTGGTTCTTTTTCTCCAGTGTGTAGAGACTTTCCAAATCCAGCTTCTTCTTGTAAGCATGCAGGATAAGGTAGATGATACTGATAGATGCCAGTATATAAACCAATTTTGCCCACCACGTCAGCCAAAGTGGGGGATTAATCCGGATGGTGAGCGAAGTCGCTTCGTCCGGCCATTCCTGGTTATGCACCCGCGCCTTGATAAGGAACTCATATTTCCCCGGCGGGATATTCCGGAAAGTGACGCTGTTGTTTTCATTCACCGTGTACCACGAGTTTTCGAGTCCTTTCAGCATATAGGCATACTCCATTTGGTTGACAAGGGAGTAGTTCTGTACATTGAATGTCAGGCTGAATGTATTCCGGGCATGGGTTAGTTCTACTTCTTTTCCTTCCAATAGGGAGACAAAGATGTCATTGTTCTCCTGATTGTCCAGCCGCTCGAATATTTTCATTTCCGTGATGATAGCCGGCGGCGTTTTAAGTTCGCTCATCGTGATGTTGGGAGTGAAGCAGCACACGCCGTTGATAGAGCCGAAGTAGATGGAGCCGTCCATATTCCTTGCTACACTGCCACTCGTGAAGTTTCCGGCAGGCACATCGTCCGAGTGACCGTAGTAATAGAAACAATCTTTCTTTGTCACATAGCAGCCGATACCTTTGTTGCTGCTGAACCAGATATTTCCTGCCTGGTCTTCGGTGATGGCTTGGATGCACGTATTGACGAGCCCGTCTTTACGCTGGTAAGTCTTGTAATCCGAATCGCTTGCAGGGTTGAAACATACTAATCCGTCTCCGGTAGCTATCCACATTCTTTTTTGTTTGTCCCGATAGATATGATTGATAGTGTTGGAGCAGAAGCCCTCTCTTTGGATATACTTCTTGACTAAGTGGAAATCCGGTGAATAAACCCCCATTCCATCGCCGAATGTACCAATCCAAAAACGTCCTTTGTCATCCTGTGCGATGCTTCGGATGAAGTTGCCGTGCAGTTCGCTGTTGCCGGTGTGGTAATGTTGAATGACTTCCATATTGTCGGGATTGTAGACGAATATCCCTTCACTGCATCCTATCCAGATACGGTGCTGGTTGTCTTCGTAAAAGGCACGGACATCCAGATTCGATTTACCCATCGGGGAGATTGAACGGAATGTCTTTGTCCGGGTGTTATAATGGCTGATACTTCCTTGAAAAGCGCCGAACCATAGATTGTCCCTGGAATCACGGAAAGCGCTCAGAACAGAGTTTGCCTGTAAATCTCCCGTCTCTTTCTTATAAATGGCAATCCGTCTGTTATTCTCAAAAACATTGATTCCGCCGCCGTCCGTACCTACCCACAGACGCCCCTGCCTGTCGGTGCAGATACTGCTTACCACCTTATTGTTCAGACTGTTCTCATTGTCGGGGATAGGAGAATAATCAATAGTCGTGAATAAAGGGGGCTCACTGCTGATAAAGTTGATGCCGCCGCCCCATGTCCCAATCCAAATGTTATTGAAAGAGTCCTGATAGATATACCGCACACTGGCATTGGAAAGGCTGCGGTTATCGTCTCCTTCCCGTAGAAATTCGAAAGTAATCTGTCTGGGTGAAAGGAACTGGCTCTGTTTCAGGTCGAGTATGGCAATGCCGTTCAATTCGGAAGCAATCCATAGTCTGTTGTCATTCAGTTGCTTGATAGAGAAGATGCGGCTGGAGAGTGTGCCATATTTGTCGTTCGGGTTCTGCCGGAAAGTTACGAAGTTTTGGGTAGCGGCATTATAGAGAGCCAAACCTCTGTCCGTTCCGAGCCATATATTCCCGTTGCTGTCTTTTAATATCGTCCGTACATCATTCCCCGGCAGGCTGTTGGGATTGTCCGATTCATTTTTGAAGTTCTTTACACTCTTGTCTTTCAAGGAAAGTATGCTGAAACCGCCGTTCACATGTCCGATATAAAGATTGCCGTCTCCACCGTCCAATACAGTCCATGTCTGTTCGCAGTCCAATGCCGGAACGGTTGTCTTGTTGTAATGCGTGAACTGTCCGGTGGTAATATCAAGATAATCTATGCCCCGATAATAAGTGCTTATCCATAATCCGTCCGTACTTTCTGCGGAAGCGGCAATATCCGTGACATCGTTTGTTATCAGGCTATGCGGATTCTGCGGGTCATGCTGATAAGCGGTAAATGTCTGCGAATGATAATTGTAGGCATTTAACCCGTCACGTTGCGTAGCAATCCATACAATGGGACGTTCCGGGTCGGCATATATCCGGTTAAGTTCATTCCCGGTGATACTTTGGGAATTCTTGGACGGGTCGTTCTTATAAAAGGTGATAAAGCGGGTGCCGTCAAACTTATTGAGCCCTTCTTCCGTGGCAAACCACAGGAACCCTTGCTTGTCCTGCGCGATACTGACTACATAATTATTAGAAAGTCCTTGCTCAATACCCAACCGTTTCACAGAATAAGGTTGCGCTATCAGCCGGGAGACTGATAATAAAGACAGGAAAAGAAATAAAGTGCCAAACGCAATGTGTTTTCTCATAACTCGTGCCTATTCGTTTCATTTACAGGTTCAAAAATAGGAATAAATATTTTATTTAGCGTATGTAAATCGTGCATTGCATGATTTGTGATGCTTCTCTGCATGATTTTTATCTCTCCTATGTGTCTTATTCACTTATATTTGCATTGTGAAAGCGGAAAAAGCACCTCAGCTTTCACAGCGAACCTAGAAGTTTTAATCATTAAATACTATTATTATGAAGGCAAGATTTTTGCATGGCGCAGCGTTATGGACTTTTCTTTTTGCTGCAACGTTGACTACCGGATGTAGCGACGATAATGACTACAAAGATGTAGACGGGCAGAGCCCGACTCTCGAACTGGCTTCCGAACATATTCACAGTAATCCGGGGCATGAAGCTTGGTTGGTGGCTACTATTACCGATGCCGATGGAATTCGTTTTATCAGGCTTCGTAATGCGGACTTATACTTGGATAAAACGATTGATTTACTTGAAATCTACGGTGAACCGTTAACAACTTATGAGTTGGAATATGCCATTACTCTTTCCGAGAAGCTTCCACGAATGACTGATTACCCCATCGTTGTTACGGTAACAGATGTAGGAGGACGTACGGTTGAGCATACTGTCATCGTTTCAACAGACAATGATTCGACTAAGCCTAGCATCAATTTTGTGCCGACAGGGGAAGTCACGGCTGTTAGTGCCGAAGATGGAACTATTCCTTTCCACTTTATAGTAGAAGATGAACAAGCAATTGATTATGTAGAAGTAAGTGTTCCGGCGTTAGATCTCTCAGAAAGATTTGAAGGGGAGGGGAAAAAAAGAATAGATGGTTTTGTAGGGTTGGCAGTTAAATCCGGCATTACTTACGAAATTAGTCTGAAGGTTGTTGATACATTTGCCAACGAAACAACTACTACTACTTCTTATAAGGTTAATATCGTTTCAGAGATGCCGGACTTTCAGAAGATGTATCTGAGTGATGTGGAAGATCTCAGCCAACTGACTTCTGATGTATTTGGTGTTCCGATGCGCATTGAACGTACGGGGGCGTATACTTATAAAGCAAATTACTATTCGGAGAAAGTTGGAACGGAGATTTATTTCATTCCTCAGAAAACAGATCTTTATCCGATTCGTTTTGGAAAGGATCCGGGCAATCCCGATAAGTTGACATCAGATCCTAGTCTTGCTGAACCAATTATTCTCGATCAAGCTCATGTTTATTATGAATTTACGTTCAATATACAGGATGGTTCGTACACTATGAGAACTTATTCGATTGATGAGGCCATTGATCCTATACCACTTGTTTATGGTTCAGAAACTTTTGATGTATGGGGGGATGGTGCTTGGATAACGGAGTTTCGTTTTGGTTATATGACAGGTAGTCCTACTGATATTCAACGCTTCACTCAAGATAACTTAAATCCTCATTTATTTTATCTCGAATCGTTACAACTTAATGCAAATCAGCGGATGAATTTTGCCATTCATAATTGGCATAATAATGGATGGTGGGACTATTGTTCATGGTACGTTGATATATCTAATGGTGGTAGTGCCAATGATCCTGAAATTTTCGGATACTACGGGAATGCTAAAAATGCGGAATGGACTAAGCCTAATTTAGCTAATGAAAATAGATCTTGGGCAACTCCTACAGTAAGAACCGCAGGAAACTATAAACTAGTATTTGACGCTCATCTTGAAAGAGCTAAATTGATCCCTGCTAAATAATAAGTAACATTAAATTTAATATGAAAAAGCAGATTTTATTATTGTGTCTTGCGTTGCTCAGCTTATGTGGCTATGCACAGACCACCACTGTAAAAGGCGTAGTGACTTCGGCTGCGGATAAAGAGCCGATGATTGGTCTTACTGTCTTGGTGAAAGGAACAACGAATGGCGCTGTTACCGACTTGGATGGTAACTATACACTAAACAATGTTGCTAAAGATGCAACGATTGTATTTTCTATGATTGGCTATAAAACACAGGAATTTAAGGTCAATGGACGTGCTGTGATTAATGTAATAATGGAAGATGACACACAGGCTTTGGACGAAGTGGTAGTCATTGGTTACGGAGCCGTGAAGAAAAGTGACTTGACCAGTTCTATCTCTGCTATCAAAGGCGATGAGTTGAAGAAACTGAGTAGTGGCAACGCAATGAATGCTTTGCAGGGAAAGATTAATGGTGTGCAGATTACCGGTGGCGGTAGTCCGGGGTCTACTCCTCGTGTCATCATTCGCGGTGTATCTACGGTCAATGGCTCCGACCCGTTGTATGTAGTGGATGGTATGCCGGTAGGTACAAATATTAATTTCCTCGACCAAAATGATATTGAATCAATGCAAGTTCTGAAAGATGCTTCTGCATCTGCTATTTATGGAACACGTGGTTCAAATGGCGTTGTCCTTATTACTACAAGAAAAGGTAAAAAAGGAACTACTCAATTTGGCTTTTCTGCTTCAGCCGGTTTTCAGACATTGAAGAAGCCGAAAATGGCAAAAGCTTCGGAGTATGAATATGTATATAATGCGCGTTATGTCAATGATAATGCTGTGCCTCGATATAAAGGCATAGAAAATATTACAGATGCTCAAGGCACCGATTGGTGGGACGAAAGTATGCAAAAGACAGCGCTAATTCATAATTATAACTTTAACTTTTCCGGTGGTACGGACAAACTTTTGTATTCTGCCAACATCGGCTACTTCGGACAAGACTCACAATACACTGTGGGGAAATGGCAAAAGCTGACTGCACGCTTTAGCATGGAGTATACTTTTAATAGTATCGTAAAAGCCGGCATAGACTTTACGCCGAAATATGAAAATTGGATGGATACTCCTAACATATTGGGCAACGTCATGGCGATGGATCCTACAACTCCCGTTATGCGTCCGGAGAGTGAATGGACTACAAATAAATACGATAACTACGCGCGCTCTAATAATAGTGAAGTGTGGAATCCTGTGGCACAATTGGCCCGCATGGATAAACACAGCGATGAGTATGGATTGTTGGCCAATCCGTATGTGAGCATTGAGCCTGTGAAAGGATTGGTGATCCGCTCACAATTTGGCGTGAATGCCCGTTTCCGTCTTTCGGATGAATATACTCCTGATTTCAATCTTGATAAACTAGAGAAGTCAGACTATAGTAAAGCATATCGTAAAACTGACAATTGGGTGGATTGGAACTGGACAAATACCGTAAATTGGATAAAATCTTTCAACCGGAAGCATAATTTCAATGTAATGGCTGGTTATACCATGGAACGTTTTCAGGAATATTGGCTGGAAGGATCGCGTGAGCGTACCCCGACCAATGAAGAGACTTTGCGTTACGTTTCTGCAGGTACGCAGAACCCCCAAACGGCCGGTGTCAATGCTTATTCATCCTTGATCTCTTATTTGGGACGTGTGATGTACAACTATAATGACCGGTATTATCTGACAGCTTCTATTCGTGTGGATGGTTCTTCCAAGTTCATGAAAGATAATCAATATGCTACATTCCCAGCTCTATCTGCCGCTTGGCGCGTTTCCGAAGAACCGTTTATGAAGAAACAACATGTCTTCGATAATCTGAAAATTCATGCAGGATGGGGACGTGTAGGCAATCAAAACATCGATAACTCCGCTTATGAATCGACTATCGGCTCTGCCGATTATGTATTCGGAGGTAATCGGGAGATAGGTACGGCAGTGAGTTCTATTGGTAACACCCTGCTCAGGTGGGAGACGGTAGAAGACTATAATGTAGGTATTGACATGTCTTTCCTGAAAAATCGTTTATCGGTAACGGCAGAATGGTTTCGCAAAGAATCACATGATATGTTGCTGAAGAAAGATAATATTCTGGTTCTGGGATTTCCGATGTGGAACGGTCAGATGTGGGAAAATGTAGGTAAGATGAGAGCAACCGGTTGGGAGCTTTCCGTTAATTGGGAAGACCGTAAGGGAGATTTTGATTATGGGATAGGTGTGAATCTTTCTTCTGTTAAAAATAAGGCTGTCACCTTATTAGGTTCTACTCCGATCAATGCAGGAAGTTTCAACGGAGATTATATCATACGCAATGAAGAAGGGGGTGAGATCAGCCGTTTCTATGGATTTGTTGCTGACGGACTTTTCCAAAATCAGACAGAGGTTAATGCGCATACAAACGAACACGGCACGGTAATTCAACCGGATGCGCAACCGGGGGATATACGCTTTAGGGATTTGAACCATGACGGGAAATTGGATGATAATGATAAGACTTTTATCGGAAAAGCATTTCCGGATTTGATGGTGGGCATCAACGCCCGCTTGTCATGGAAGGATATTGATTTCTCTGCCAATTTCTATGGAACAATCGGCAATGATGTATATAACACCACGAAAGGGCGTTATTCCGGCGTAGGAGGTGAAAACGTATATGAAGGTACTTACAATGCTTCTTGGCATGGCGAAGGAACAAGCAATAATTTGCCTCGCTTGTCATACAATGACGCCAACCAGAACTGGAAACGTGTTTCTTCTTTCTTTGTGGAAGATGGTTCTTACTTGCGTTGCAAACAATTGCAGATCGGATATACATTGCCGAAGAAGTGGACAAAGAAAATCTCACTGCGTCTTTCTTTCTCAGCACAGAATCCGTTTACTATCACGGGATATTCCGGAATGGATCCGGAAGCGGCAGCGCTGGGAACAGAGGGAAAGGTGACAGAATCGGGTATTGACTGGGCAGGATATCCCAATCCGCGTACTTACCTTTTTGGCATTAACATGAATTTCTAATGATATTAACGAAGAGAAGAATATGAAACAATATATTTTAGGCTTAGCCATAGCTTCATGCACATTGTCCTTCACCGGATGTTCCGATTTCCTGGATACACCCGTACTCGGACAACAGGACTTGGACGGATATTTCGTTAACGAAGATGAGTGCAAGCAGCAGATTACAGGATGTTATCAGACAGTCTTTTACGATGACTGGTGGCAGGTTCAGAAGTTCTATCTGGTTGGTGATATGTGCACCGATGATATGTGGATGGGAAATACAGAGCAGGATGCAAGTGCTTATGAGGATTTGGCTTTCTATACGGGAATTGCTACTGCTGGAGGAGAATGCTGCCAGAACTTCTGGCAATATCGTTACAAAGGGATACTGCGATGCAATATTGCCATTGAAAGAATACCGGCTGTTGAATTTGCGGATGCAGCGTTGAGAGACCGTTATGTTGGCGAAGCTAAATTCTTGCGCGCATTCCAGTACTTTGATTTGGTGAAAAACTTTGGCGGAGTGCCATTGGTGATGGGAATGAAGATGCCTGCAGAAATAGAAGGGATTCAGCGAGCTTCTGTTCCCGAAGTATATGCTAAGATTGAAGATGACCTGAAAGATGCTATTGAAGTATTACCATTGAAAAGTGAGTATGGCAGTGCTGACTTGGGACGTGCTACTAAGGGAGCAGCACAGGGGATGTTGGCAAAGGTTTATCTTTATCAGGAAAAGTATGAAGAGGCGGAGGACTTGTTGCAACGTGTCATTGGCAGAAACAACTACCCCTCTCAAGGTTATGAACTGCTGAAAGATTTTGGCAATGTGTGGAGCATTGCTTACAACAACAGTGAGGAATCTCTGTTTGAAGTGCAAACGAGTAGTGACATATCTTATAATTTGGGGCTTAGGATGCCGGTTGTCTGCGGTTCGCGTGATGATTCGGGTTGGGCGTGGGGGCTTCCGACAAGTGACCTCGAAAATGCGTTTAAGAATGCTGGTGATGAAATACGTCTGCAATGGACGATTATCAGAGATGGGGCAACTAGTGTCCCCGGTGATTCTTATTGGACGGCTTCCAATAAGTATACGGTGTCGACTGCCAAACATAAATCCGGGCGTGTCACTCGGAAGGTGTATATTCCCCATGCTGAACGTTCGTCATCTTATGATGCTGCTCATAATCCATTGAATTACCGGATATTGCGGTATGCTGATGTACTACTTATGTATGCGGAAGTAGAGAACGCATTGTCGAAGGATGAAGAAGCACGCTGGGCTTTAAATAAAGTAAGAAACCGTGTCAGCCTGGCTGATGTAACAGCTAGTGGAACAGAACTTCGTGATGCGATTCGGCAGGAACGTCGGTTGGAACTGGCTCTTGAGAATCAGCGTCTGTATGATATCCGCCGTTGGAAGAATGAGAGTGGCAAGGCGGTAATTTGCGACATTATGGGACCGAACGGATCATTTGTGAAATATAACAAAGAGATGAAAGATGAGTATGAACGGAACAACCAGAAGGAAAGTAGTGATAAAGGCCGGAACTTTGATGAAAGTCGCGATCTTCTTTTCCCGATACCGACAACGGAGATTACTCAGACAAATGGCAGTATAGTACAGAACCCCGGATATAAATAATCAAATAATTATGAAATACAGAAATTTACTAATAGGACTTGCATGTCTGGCAGCATTCTCGGCATGTAAAGATGAATATACATTCGTACCTGAATATAAGGTCTCATTTGACGTTGACGAAGTGATGACATCGACCGTTGATGCCTCTAAAACTTATCAGGAGATTGACGGCTTTGGTGCTTCCGGGGCTTGGACTATGGATTACGTAGGAAAGTATTGGGATGATTCTGCCAAGGAAGACATGTCGAAACTGCTCTTTTCTCAGGAGGTAATATCAGGAGTGCCTCAAGGCATCGGATTATCAATCTGGCGTTTCAATCTTGGTGGTGGATCTTATGAAAAGGGGAACGACAGCGGGATTACAAATTCGGTGCGCCGGGTGGAATGTTTCCTGAATGAAAGCGGAAGCTATGACTGGTCGAAATCCAGTGGGCAACAGTACTTTATGCGGCAGGCAAAAGATTACGGATGTGACCAGTTTGTATTGTTCAGTAATACCCCTCCTGTTTTTATGACTAAAAATGGCCAGGGACGTTCCGGTGCCGGAGCAAACGCTAACTTAAAGGATGATTATTATGATGACTTTGCCGATTTCTTGGCTACTACAGCCGAACATTTTCAAGGACAAGGCTATAATATATCTCATATTAGTCCTGTGAATGAGCCGGAATATAACTGGAATGGTACAGACCAGGAAGGCAGCGGATGGCAGAATAGCGAGATAGCTAAATTGACAAAGGAGTTGGATAAGAGTCTTACGGCAAAGGGGCTGGATAATACTATGATGTTGCTTTCTGAAGCTGCCCATTGGGAGTATACTTATAATACCACTAGCAATTCACGCGGAAATGCGATTGACAGTTATTTCAATTCTGCCAATACAAATACTTATATAGGCAATCTGACACATTTGAAGAAAGAACTTTGTGCGCACAGTTATTATTCGGGAGTAACTTGGGACCAAATGTACTCTTATCGTTCACAAGCATACGAGAAGGCAAAAGAATTTGGACTGAAACTGCATCAGACAGAGTGGAGTATGCTGGAGGAATATGAAGATTGCCCGTTTGCTACGGCTAATTACATGGATTATGCGTTGGCTATGTCGAGGGTGATTCATCAAGATTTGGTAACAGCCAATGTAAGTTCGTGGTCGTATTGGACGGCTGCCAGTCAGGAGCAATATAGTCAGATGAGCCGCTTCTACCTGATCAGATTGACTCCGAAAGGAGGAGATTACGGGGATATTAAGGAAAGTGGCGAGTATTCAGCAAGTAAGAATCTGTGGGTTTTGGGGAACTATAGTTTATTTATCCGTCCCGGTTATACACGCATCGATTTAAATATTCCGGGAGCATCAAAAGACTTCTTTGGTTCTGCTTATATTTCACCGGATAAAGATAAGGTAGTGGTGGTATATACCAATATGAGCGATAAAAATATTCAAATCGAGAACACGATTGAAGGCTTAACCGATAAACAAATCGTTTCATCCAAACAGTATGTGACTTCCAATACTACAGATTTGCAATATTTGCCGGCAATGTTGCAGGGATATCTTGCTGCTAAATCTGTTTCCACTTTTATTTACGAACTTCAATAAATTTCGATTTTCAATAGGTATTAAATTTGCTACGTTACAACTGAACTATCATGAAAGGTAAAACGCTCTTAGCCGCTTTAGGCTTCTTCTCAATCGCAGGTATGGCAGGCGGATGTTCCCAGCCTGCCCCCGGTATAAGTTATCAGATAGAAACGGACAAACCCTGCCAGACGATGGCATACTTCAGCGCTTCCGATGCTTGGAGTATGCAGTTTATCGGACTTTGGCCGCAGGAAAAACAAAACCAGATTGCTGACTGGCTGTTCAGCACCGAAAACGACGCGAACGGACAGCCGAAAGGTATCGGTCTCTCCCTCTGGCGTTTCAACGTCGGGGCAGGCAGTACGGAACAGGGCGAAGCCAGTCAGATTGCTTCTCCCTGGATGCGTGCCGAATGTTTCCTCAACGTCGACGGGACATATGACTGGAACAAGCAACGGGGACAGCGTAACTTCCTGAAACTGGCAAAGGAACGGGGAGTGGATAAATTCCTTGCTTTCCTGAACTCTCCCCCTGTGTATTATACGCAGAACGGGCTGGCTACCAATACCGGTCGTGGCGGCACGGCTAACTTGAAGCCGGACTGTTACGAAAAGTACGCCCGTTTTCTGGCAGACGTAGTGCAGGGAGTAGAAAAACATGACGGTATCAAGTTCAACTATATCTGTCCTTTCAACGAACCGGACGGGCATTGGAACTGGGTAGGCCCGAAACAGGAAGGCTGTCCGGCAACAAACAGGGAAGTAGCCCATACCGTCCGTCTGTTGAGTAAGGAGTTTGTAAACAGGAATATGGATACACAGATTCTTGTCAATGAGTCTTCCGACTACCGTTGTATGTTCCGCACGCACGAGACGGACTGGCAGCGTGGTTACCAGATTCAGGCGTTCTTCTGTCCGGATAGTGTGGATACGTATTTGGGAGATACTCCGAATGTTCCCCGTCTAATGCTCGGGCATAGCTATTGGACAACAACTCCGTTAAGCGAATTGCGTAATATACGTTGTCAATTGCGTGACACACTAGACAGACATGATGTTGACTTCTGGCAAACGGAGACTTGCATCATGGGCAATGACGAAGAAATCGGTGGTGGAAACGGCTATGACCATACGATGAAGACTGCGCTCTATGTAGCCCGTATCATCCATCATGACATCGTATATGCCGGAGCAAAGAGCTGGCAATGGTGGCGTGCCATCGGTGGTGACTACAAAGACGGATTGATTCGTGAATACACAACGGGCGACAACTTCCTCGATGGCAGGGTAGAAGACTCCAAACTCATGTGGGCTTTGGGAAATTACAGTCGCTTTATCCGTCCGGGAGCTGTACGGCTATCCGTCTCGGCTTTCGATAAGACAGGTGCTTTGATTCCCGATGGTGATACCGACCAACAAGGATTGATGTGTTCTGCTTATAAGAACGTAGACGGAACGTATGTGATGGTAGTTATTAATTATGCCAATGAAGAAAAAGAGTTTTCTATTCATAAAGAAAAAGTAGGAAATGCACAATGGCAGATTTATCGTACTTCAGATAAAGAAGGGGAAGATTTGCTTCCGGTGGGGATAGTGAAAAGTGGAAAAACAGTTCAGATTCCGGCGCGTTCTATTGTAACTCTTCAGAACAAATAATTAAAAACGGCTTTATCTTTTTATTTCTTTTTGAAAGCTGTACATTTGTGTGTCCGTCCATTACTACGAAGGTAATGGACGGACACAATGCATAAAAAAGGAGGCATGAAAATGGATGGTAAAGGGAATATTGTCATTTATCAGACAAAGGATGGGAAAACTACCATTGATGTGAAGTTGGAGAATGAGACGGTGTGGCTGAATCGCCAGCAGATGGCAGAGTTGTTTGATCGTGATATCAAAACGATTGGCAAGCATATTAATAATGCGAAAAAGGAAGAGTTAGAAGGAATTCCAGTTGTCGCAAAATTTGCGACAACTGCCTTGGATGGTAAAAGTTATCAGGTAGAATATTATAATATTGAAATGATAACTTCTGTCGGCTATCGTGTAAAGTCGCAGCGTGGCACTCAATTCCGTATCTGGGCGAACAAAGTGTTAAAGGATTATCTGATTAAGGGTTACGCCATTAATCAGCAAGTCAAGATTGAACAACTGGAAGACTTGAAGAGCACTGTGCGCCTTCTTTCTAACGTTATCGAACATAAACAATTGACATTGGATGAAGCCAACGGACTATTGCGCGTTATCACCGATTACACGTACGGTCTGGATACATTGGATAAGTATGACTACCAGCAACTGGAAGTAAACTCCACTACCCTTGCCCGCAAGTTCCGTGCCACCTATGAAGAAGCTATGGAAGCCATTCACCTTTTGCAGGAAAAGTTCGGAAGCAGTGATTTGTTTGGAAATGAAAAGGACCAGTCATTCAAAAGTTCTATCAATACCATTTATCAGACATTCGGTGGAGAAGAACTGTATCCGAGCATTGAAGAGAAAGCAGCGATGCTTTTCTATCTTGTCGTGAAGAACCATTCGTTTAGTGACGGTAACAAGCGTATTGCCGCCTTTCTGTTCCTTTGGTTTTTGGAGAAGAACGGTATACTGTATAAATCTGACGGTTCGAAGTTAATCGGCAACAATACGCTAGTAGCACTTACGTTGATGATTGCCGAAAGCCGGACGGAAGAAAAGGACGTGATGGTGAAGGTAGTAATCAATTTGATTAATAAGAATAATTGAATTTAGATCTTATTAATTGGTGGTATAGATGTAGATAATGAGAGACACCTCGCCGCAAAGTGTCTCTCATTTATTATCAGGAATACCATTTTGCTGACGTCAGCAAAATGATCGGTAGTACCTTCCTGGACACTTTTTTCATACTCTTTACTTTATTGCTGTATAGTATTTGCTTCATCCTCTTTTATCTCCGCCTTGCCATAATATCCCGGCATCGGCATGTAAATCGGATTATAATAAGTATTGATATTCTTCAACTTCTTTTCCTCTTTCAGCCGTTTGATGTGCCGTGCGGCGGTGGTGGGAGTAAAGCCGCAGATCCTTTGGAAGTCGGAGCGGGTTAATACCGGGTTATTGCTGAAATAGTTAGCCAGCAGCTTGTCTATTTCTTCGTTCGAGCGGGAAGCCGAATGGGGTTTCAGTTTGCTTCGTTCCAGGTGTACGACGCTGACTGACCTTTTCAGTTTGGCATCTGCCTTGAAGTTGATGTTGGCTTTGAGCTTAATTTGATTGGCTTTCAGTTTGGGCGAAGTGATAGGTTCTTTACTGTTCAGTTTTATCTGAAAATAACCGATGCCGTCCAGATGGACGCTTTCTCCCTCTCGAAGCCGGTCACCCATAAAGTGGCTAAGGGAATCGAGGACAGATTTTACGTCTCCTTCGGTCAGCGAGGTGGCTATCTGGATTTCCTTTGCCAGATAGTCCGTGTCGATATGCTGGAAGTTGACTACGCGTGCGTGATAAGTCTCTTTGTTTTCCTCGTCCTTGGGATGAGGAGTCTTGTACAATTCAAATTGTATTGCCATTGTTCTCTATTTAGTTTATCGTAAATACATTGTGTTTTGTTGTTGCAAAACAAATTAGTTATCGTTGGATATTAGTTAGAGGGGATTGTGTTATATAGCTGTTGTTTGTTTGTTATCAAGCGGCTTTATATAAGTTGTCCTGCCTTTATTCTTTGATTAAGACGTAGGGATAGTTCTGTTCCGGTGCCTTTATCATTAGTCTGTCACGGCCGTGGTAAGTACTTGCCATGGCTGTGGTAGCTTCTCGTCATGGCCGTGGTAGGAAATCGTCACGGCTATGGTAGATGAGCTATATCAGTAACAAAGATAAACTATATAAGGGAGAAAAACAAAGTATTCCTACATGTTTGAGGAATTTATTAGCCTTGTCCCGATTGACAGATACGGTGTAGGAAAGGAAAGCGTACCTTAGCGGTGATAGGTGATAGATGAGGTGATAGGTTAAAAAACAACCTATCACCGTCGGAAACCTCGATGAATAAGGAGTTTGATTGCCGATGGTGATAGGTGAAAGAGAAATGTGAGTTTTAATATATAGAGAGTGGATGAATATCGGAACTAATTTGCTTTCAACTTCTTCTGATACTCGTCCGAATTCAATATCTCCAATGCCTTTTGAACACTTTCATTCGTCGTATTCATCACCCGGAAATATTCGTTCATATCCCAGAGGTCACGGGCAATCAAGGCTTTGAGTTGCGTCTTGATGAGCGGCAGCGATTTCTGATACTGTTCCTCATTGAACTTAACGCCTGCCTTTTCACCCATTTCCCGTAAAGTAGCCATCATCTCATCATCTATGATAAACTTCTCATTGAATGATTCAAACTTCTTGTACTTGTTGGCTAATTCCTTCCGGTGTCCTTCGATAAACTTCATGGTGAATTTGATAACGACGCCTTTGGCTACCAGATTGCGGTGGTAATCCGTATAAAGGGTTGTATCAATAGGCACGAAATAATCCGGCATGATGCCGCCACCGCCGTAAACGGTACGTCCGAGTTTCTTGGTCTGTACTTTCAACGAATCGGGGAAGTGGATGCTGTCGGCATTCATCAGTTCACCGTGGTTGAAGCGTTCTATCAAGTCCTTGTTGTAATCTGTCGAACTGTCGTAAGGTTTCTGGATACAGCGACCGGCAGGGGTATAATAACGGGCGATAGTCAGGCGAATCATGGAACCGTCGGGAAGGTCGATAGGACGTTGAACCAGCCCTTTGCCGAAAGAACGGCGGCCGACGATAATCCCTCTGTCCCAATCCTGTACTGCTCCGCTGACGATTTCGCTGGCAGAAGCTGTGTATTCATCTACCAATACGATAAGACGGCCGTTACGGAAGTCCCCGTTGCCTTTGGCATAGAAGTCGCTGCGCTTGGCAGTCCGTCCTTCGGTGTAGACGATTAGTTCTTTTTGTCCCAGGAATTCGTTGGCGAGGTCGATGGCTGCATTCAGGTAACCTCCTCCGTTTCCTTGCAAGTCGAGAATCATATCCTTCATTCCTTGCTTCTGGAGTTCCTTCATTGCTTTCTTGAACTCTTCGGCGGTTGTCGCTCCGAAGCGGTTGATGCGGATATAGCCTGTCTTGGGCTGAATCATGTAAGAGGCATCGAGGCTGAGGATAGGTATCTTGTCTCTTTTTACGGTGAAAACCAATGGGTCTTGCACGCCACGGCGGACAATTTTCAGATTGACTTTGGAGCCTTTCGGGCCGCGAAGACGTTTCATTATATCTTCCGTACTCATCTTCACTCCGGCAATGGCACTGTCGTTGACGGCGATAATGCGGTCGCCGGCAAGGATGCCGACTTTCTCGGAAGGGCCGTTGCTGACAGGTTGTACCACAAGCAAGGTATCCTCAATCATCTGGAACTGTACGCCGATACCCTCGAAATTGCCTTGGAGAGGTTCATTCATCTTCTTCACTTCTTCTGCGTCCGAATAGGTGGAGTGCGGGTCGAGTTGTGCCAGCATCTTGATGATAGCTTCTTCTACCAGCTTGTCCTCATCTACTTTGTCTACATAGAAGTTGGAGATTGCAAACTCTGCCATTTGTAGCTTGCGCATGGTAGCCGAACCGAAATTCTGAGCCTGTACGGCTGATACTGTCCACAGGCAAGCCAAAAGGACGTATATTTTAATCTTACTCATAATCTTACTTTATATTAAGCCGAGTCCGGATACGCCTGCATCCTTCTCAACTCTCCATTCTCAACTCTCAACTTATCCTCATTCCTTTAGGAATAAACTGGCTGATATCTTTATTATAGGTCAATAACTCGCGTACAATCGTAGAGCTGACGCAAGTCAGTTCAGGCTCAGTGAAGAGCAGGATGGTTTCGATGCCCGCCAGTTTACGGTTGATATCCGCAATAGTCTCTTCGTACTCGAAGTCTTTCACGGTACGGATGCCGCGGACGATGAACCGTGCTCCTACTTCCTGTGCGAAATCAATTGTCAGGGAGTCGTAAGACTGTACTGTGATGCGAGGTTCGTCTTTATAAAGTTCCCGAATCATTTCTTCCCTTTTCTCGATGGGGAAATACGTATTCTTGTTCTCGTTGATACCGATTCCTATCACAATCTCGTCCATAAAGGTAAGTGCACGTTCCACTACCGAATAATGTCCGATGGTGAAGGGGTCGAAAGTACCCGGGAATATTGCTCTTCTCATGATGCCAAGTCTTCTTCTATAACCAAGTTGTCTATAATAAAGTTCTGTCGTTCCATGGTATTCTTGCCCATGTAGAATTCAAGAAGTTCTTTTACTGCGTCCGTTTTGCGCAATGAAACTTGTTCCAGGCGCATGTCCTTGCCGATGAAATGTTTAAACTCGTCCGGCGAGATTTCTCCCAGTCCCTTGAATCGGGTGATTTCGGGGTTCGGGCTTAATTCGTTGATGGCGTTGACACGCTCTTCATCGCTGTAGCAATAGATTGTTTTTTTCTTATTGCGTACACGGAACAAGGGAGTTTGCAGGATATATACATGTCCCTTCTTGATGAGGTCGGGGAAGAATTGCAGGAAGAAAGTAATCAGCAGCAGGCGGATGTGCATGCCGTCCACATCGGCATCGGTTGCTACGATGACTTTGTTGTAGCGCAGCCCTTCTATGCCGTCTTCTATATTCAGTGCAGCCTGGAGCAGGTTGAACTCTTCGTTTTCGTAGACTACTTTCTTTGTCAGCCCGAAAGAGTTCAGCGGTTTACCACGAAGGCTGAATACCGCTTGTGTGTTGACATCACGGCTTTTGGTGATGGAACCGCTTGCAGAATCTCCCTCGGTGATAAAGATACAGGAGTCTTCTTCCAGTCCTTTGCCCTTCGGGTCGTTGAGGTGGACACGGCAGTCGCGCAGTTTGCGGTTGTGCAAGTTCGCTTTCTTGGCACGTTCACGGGCGAGTTTCGTCACGCCAGCGATGGCTTTGCGTTCCTTTTCCGATTCCTGTATCTTTTGCTGGATTGCTTCGGCTACGTCCGCATGCTTGTGCAGGAAGTTGTCCACTTCCTGTTTGATGAAGTCGCCCACGTATTTGTTGACCGTCACGCCGCCGGGAACCATATTGGTAGAACCCAGTTTGGTCTTGGTCTGGCTCTCGAAGATAGGTTCTTCCACGTTGACGGCAATGGCAGCCACCAGTCCGTTACGGATATCGGTATAATCCATGTTCTTGTTGAAGAATTCCTTGATAGTACGGGCAATGTGTTCCTTGAAAGCACTTTGGTGCGTACCGCCCTGCGTGGTGTGCTGACCGTTGACGAAGGAGTAATATTCTTCTCCGTATTGTCCGGTATGGGTGAAGGCAATCTCGATGTCTTCCCCTTTCAGGTGGATAATCGGATAAAGTCCGGTAGCGGTCATGTTGTCGTTCAGAAGGTCGACCAGACCGTTGCGCGACAGGATGCGGTGACCGTTATAGATAATGGCAAGCCCTGTGTTGAGGTACGTGTAGTTACGTAGCATAGTCTCGATAAATTCGGGCTTGAAACAATAATTCAGGAATAAAGTGTTGTCCGGTTCGAAGAAGATGTAAGTTCCGTTTTCCTCTTCGGTATCTTGCGTATTGTCAGTCAGCAGGTTTCCTTTGGAGAAAGTGGCGGTACGTACTTTGCCGTCGCGGTAACTGCGTACCTCGAAACGGGAGCTCAGTGCGTTGACGGCTTTCACACCGACACCGTTCAGTCCGACACTCTTCTTGAATGCCTTGCTGTCGTACTTACCACCTGTATTCAGCATGCTGACGGCTTCAATCAACTTTCCTTGCGGGATGCCCCGTCCGTAGTCGCGGACACTGACACGAAGGTTTTCTTCAACGGTAATCTCGATTTTCTTACCGGCTTGCATTTTGAACTCGTCAATACTGTTGTCGATTACTTCTTTCAGGAGGACATAGATTCCGTCTTCGGCGTGTGCGCCGTCGCCCAGCCTGCCGATATACATGCCGGGACGTGTGCGCACATGTTCCATGTCGCTCAGGTGGCGGATGTTGTCGTCAGTGTACTCTACTGCATTGTTGTTGTCTACAGGTATCAATTCGTTCTCTTCCATAGCTGTTTTTTATTTTATCTCTTTGATGAACGCACGGCGGCGCTTATGTTGCTTAGTCTCAAAGTAATCCCACTGAGCCTGGACTTTACCGTTCAGTTCCAGTTCGGGATTGCTCTCTGCAAATATAAAACCTAATTTTTGATAAACCGGAATTAAATCGGAAAATAACAAAGCGTTAACACCTTTGTTCTGGTATTCCGGCTTCACTGCAACAAGTAGTAAATCAAGCATTTTGGCACGGCGTTTCATGAATAATGCTTTCAGCAGGTAGAACCATCCGAGAGGTAGCAGGCGTCCGTGTGACTTTTGCAGGGCTTTGGCTAGTGAAGGCATGGAGATGCCCACGCAGACCAGTTCGTCGTTGGCGTCGGTGATAAGGGTCACCATGCGCAAGTCGAGAATAGGCAGGTACATTTTCACGTACTGGTCGATTTGCCGCTGTGTCAGTGGGGAGTAGCCGTAGAGTGGGCTGTATGCTTCGTTCATCAGCTCGAAAATCTTCTGTCCGTAGTCTTTGGCTATTTTCCTTCCGGAAGTGTATTTTTTTATCTTGAGGTTATATTTCCGTTGAATCAGTTCGGAGATGCGCTTGTGCTTGTCGGGGATGGCATCGGGAATGTAGATTTGGTATTCCACCCAGTCGGCGTCTTTCTCGAAGCCGAGTTTCTCCATATGTACCGGATAGTAGGGGTGGTTGTAGATGGTAGCCATCGTGCTGAGTTGGTCGAATCCTTCAACCAGCATTCCTTCTGCGTCGAAATCGGTAAATCCGAGAGGGCCGGCAATGTGCGTCATGCCCCGTTCTTTTCCCCAGTCTTCTACTGTCTTGATGAGGGCGGCAGAGACTTCGGGGTCGTCAATGAAATCTATCCATCCGAAACGGACGTTCTTGCAGTCCCATTTCTCATTGGCACGGTTGTTGACGATAGCGGCTACGCGCCCTACGATTTTATCGTCCCGGTATGCCAGGAAATAATCTGCTTCACAGAACTCGAATGCCGCGTTTTTCTTTTTGTTGAACGTATTGAGCATATCGTCATAGAGGTCGGGCACGGAATAAGGATTGTCCTTATACATCCTGTAATTGAAACGGATAAATTTCTTTAGCTCACTCTTTGTGGTGACTTTCTTGATTGTAATAGCCATATCTCGTATTTATGATTGAGGGGCAAAGATACGTGATAATCTTCAAATTACAACGCGCGGGGTGAGAAAAACTGTATAAGATAGGTTATCTCAAATAACTTTCAAGATACCAATTTGGCATCTTGAATGAATGAAGGGGAGTTCTATAAAATATCTGCCTTTTGCTTTTACAGAATCGAGGAGAGAGTTTACTTCGAAGAAAAGCAATACACGTTTCCTGCAAAGTCGCAAACAATCATCCGGTTACCGGATACGGCTACGGTGGAGAATACGGGTGCTCCGAGATTATATTTCGCTTTTATGATTCCCGTTGCCTGGTCGATAGCGTACAGATAACCGTCGGAAGCTCCGATGTAGACAATTCCTTGTGACGCTACGGGGCTTGTTTCCACTCCGGCTTGCGGGGTGCTGGAGTAAGGGGCGGTGTAGACGAGTGAAGGCGATGTCTCTGCTTTCCATTTGTTGAAAAGTGTGGATTTGTCCAGTGCGAAGACTCCACGGTCGGCGGTACCGAAGATAATCTCCTGTTCGGTGACGAGCGGGGTGGATGTAACGTCCAGATTGGCAGAGAGTTCTTTTTGTTGGAGTACCTTTCCGGTTTGCGGCTCTATGGTGAAGAAGCTTTTGGAAGAGATAATCCATAGTTTTCCGTCTTTATAGACCGGAGATGCTCCCCGGTTGCCGAGCCCGTTGTCGGAGAGTTTCCAAAGCTGTTTTCCGGTGCGGATGTCATTGCCGTATAATCCGCCCCATTGTGTTCCGCTGACTAACACATTTCCGGCAACGGTCAGGGTGGTAGTAGCGCCTTCCCGTTGTTTCCAGTCTTTGTTAGTCCATATTGTTTGTCCTGTTTTTAAATCATAGGCGGATAGCCCGGCGCCGATTCCGGCATAGGCTATGCCTTTATCTACGGTTACTCCTTCAGTCAGATAGGGGTAACTGTCCAGATTGATGTATTGTTTCCAAAGTAATTTCCCTGATTCTGCGTCTAAGGCATAGAGGTTGCAGGCGGCATCCTGGGCTATTACAATTCCATTTTCATAGGCTATTGTGTTCTTTACTGAATTTGCAGTAGGGAATTTCCACAATAGTTTGCCGGAGTTGAAGTCGAATGCGCAGATAAATGTGTTCAGAGATACATTGTCATCAGTGGTGGCGATGAATACTTTTTGTCCGGCGATAATGGGGGAAGTCATAAAAATATTGCTGCCTGTGTTGGCTGTCCATTGCAATTGCAGAGGGAGCTTGATTTGAGAATCATTGACTCCGCCGGAGTGGGCAGCGTTTTGAAGCAGGGTGTTCCAGTCTTCGCCCGGAATAGAGGACAGCTTAAAATCTTTTTGATAAGTGAATTGGCTGGTAGCAGTCGCTTTCTTTCCGTCGTTGAAGAATGAAGTTACTGTAAGATTCACTCTTTTTCCGTTTTCATTCGCCGGTATTTGAATGTTTCCATTCCAGTTCCAGTCGGTGAGAGAGGTAAGATTGCCTTTGGCTATTTCCTGTTTATTCTCCGCGTCGCTTAGGATATAAGAAACGTGTGATGTTTTTGCCTGCGAATGATATGTGTTGACGGAAACAGGAAGCTGTTTTTCGCCAGTAGAAGCAGCAACGGAAGAGGTGGAAATCTGACTATCCATCGGAGAGACGATGGCAATTTGCGGTTCGATGAAAGCGTATCTCAATTCAGTACTGATATTATCATCCGCATCTACCTTAATATCACGGAAAGAAGAAGGGGAGTGGTCAATACCACCTTTATCCAGTGTTCCGGTGCAGATAGTATAAATCCCATTCTGATTACGTACATAATTGTAATGCATATGCCCGTATATCTGTGCTTTTGTATTGAAAGCACGCAGGTCGAGCATATGTTCGTTGTCGGCTTTGAATACAAAAGTGTCGCTTGCGGTAAACAGGTCATGGTTGAAAAGAATCAGTGCTTGTCCTTCTTTCATCAGCGCAAGGTCATTTTTCAACCAGTTATATACGTCTTTCAGGGTATAGTCAGTCGGGTTGTCTCCGTGGTCGATGGGGGTAACTACATAATGGATATTGCCAACGTCGAATGAATACCATGTCGGGCCGTAGAGAGACTCGTAAAGCTCTTCGCCATACTTGCCTTTCACCAGGTCGTGATTGCCGATACAATAATAAACGGGGCAGTCCATTGTTTGAGCATTGACTACTTGATTGTGCATTGTGAGTCCCGGTTCGTAGCAGATGTCTCCGGTATGAATCAAGAATGCAGGTTTCTCATTCTTTATATATTGCTGAAGGTCTGTCACCCAACGCCCCATTCCACCGGTTACTTCGGTATCGGTGATTTGAACGAAAGAGTGTTCTTTTGATTTAGTCCGTTCGCTCTCTGTCAGTATGAAATCATAGCTTTTCCTATTTTCCTTAGCGGATAGATAAAACTGCTCTGTTTCATATCCGGCAGGGGTTGTAATAGTGATGAACCGTGTCTTTTCGAATCCGGGTAAAGAGAACCGACCTTTCTTATCTGTCTTTACTACGTTCAATCCGTCTGTTACCATAACTCCCGCCAGCGGCTTGTCGCCTTTATTAAATATGCCCGATTGGTCGGTGTCGATATAGACTGTTCCTTTGAATTGAGCGCTTAGTGGCAGATATAGTAAAAATGAGATTAGTATGACAGATAATCTTTTCATGGTCAGTTCTCCGGTTTTTAGTGTGTTAAGCTAATTATTCCTTTTCTTATTTCAGTTGTTTCATTTCTTCATTGTAGCGTGCTTCTTCTTTGCACAAAGGCTTGTACCACGTCTTTCTTAGTATGAGTGTGGTGACTAGAAGCAGAGCGATGGAACTCCACAACCCCAATTGTTCACGGACAACGAGATACATCGGAATGATAGTGAGCGTACATTGCCAAACGATACCGATTGCTACGTTGAAAGCGTCTCTTTTGAAGTTTCTGTTCGGCTGGATATGGGGGTAACGAGCCAATGCTTTTTCTTCAACCGGCTTCCACCAACCCCACGGGCGTACACGGGTGTAGAAGTTGATAAGTGTCTCTTCATCAGTCGGGGGTGCGCTGTAAGTTCCTACGATACATCCTATCAGGGAAACGCCGAACAGAACGGGGAAGAAATACAATACCCATGCATCGGGAACAGTGAATTTCATAACGATTGCTGCCAGTACTCCGGCAGTCATTCCCCAGAAATAGCCTTCGCCGTTGAAGCGCCACCAGTGCCATTTCAGTACGTTGGCAGCGATATATCCGCCGAAGAGCGCACCTACAATCCATTGGAAGATTTCATTGATATCTTTCAGGAAGAATCCGATAACGGTGCTGACTACTACCACTGCAACAGAAATAACATAACTGCTGCGGATTTGCGTTTTTACGCTTGCTTTCGGGTTGATATATTTCAGATAAATGTCATTTACGATATATGCGGGAGCTGCATTCACCGTAGAAGCGAAAGTAGACATGAATGCTGCCAATAGCCCTGCCAATAATAATCCGGCTAATCCGGCAGGTACATAACGGGTAATCAAATGAGGAAGAATCGTCTCAAAGTCCGTCCGTGTAACTTCCATTTGTGCCATTCCGCCATCCTCTTTGAAGAAGTAGATAGCCAGCAACGCAAATCCCATAATCATCAGGTAACGGGGGATTAATAATACCACCGATACGGAGCCGCTCATCATAGCCGCTTCTTTCGGAGATTTGCAGGACAGAATCTTCTGCATGTCATAGTTGGGTGCGGGGCCTGCCATACTCATAAAGATACCTTTCAGCAACGCCATCATGACGAAGATGCTTATCAAGCTGTAAGGTTCGTTAGCCATTCGCTCGGTGAGGAGATTCATCCGGCTGCTCCAGTCAATATCGAGCGTCCACCCGAAGAAAGGCGAATCCCAGCCGGCGGGAACAAATGAGTGAATCATATCCGGTGCTACCATCTGCATGCCGATGACGACGATAACGATACCCGCCACGGTCATTATCAGGAATTGGACGACATCCGTCCATACGATACTCAACATTCCGCCGAGCATCACATAGAAAGTGGCGATTGTGGTAAAGAAAATACCATATACATGAGGTACATATTCTGCAGGAACATTGAAAGGAATAAATGGAGATACCACTTCCCAGGGGATGAATATCTCCATAAATTTACCAATACCTATGAATCCATAACTTAAAAAACCGAGTACGCTGAGTAATGCGAATACGATAACAATCGTATGCGAAAGTGTTGAGCCTTTCCCTTTTCCGAAACGGGTTTTAATCCATTCGGCACCGGTGAGTACGTTCGAACGACGCAACCACACGGATAAGTAAACCATGAGGAATATCTGATTGAATACCGGCCATAGCCAGGGAATCCAAAGACTTTTGAAGCCATAGGCGAATGCCCAATATACCATTAGCATTGTGCCCGTAATATCGAACATTCCGGAAGCGTTGGATAATCCCAACATATAGAAAGGTAATGATTTCCCCCCTAAGAAATAGGAATCCATATTTTGGGCAGCCCGTTTTTTTAGGATAAGTCCGATGACAATCATTGCGATAAGATAAGCGCATATGATAAGAAGGTCGGCAGTGTGTAATTTCATACTATTGTTTTGATTCGATTTATATGTTCTATGTTCTTTGCGGCAAAGGTAGGGGGAAAGAGTTGGGCAAACAAGTATTATTTTAGCACATTCTGATACTAAACAATAAATGCTTCTTATTCCTTATGATATTAATTCATTTCTTAGATTCTTCTCCTCAAAGATTATACTTTCTTAGAATGTTGATTCTTTCGTTCATATCCTAAAGTTTTTAGCAAAAATACAAAAGTTTCGGATATATCCGAAACTTTTTGTTCTAAAGATAAACCTGTTCTGTTTCTGCCGTAACTACTTTGTTAGCATCTATTAGTTGGCAAATGCTTTCCACAGAAGCAGCGGAACGGAATCCGTCCGCCGGTGTGTGGAGACAATAATCCGTCAGTCTGTCGATTGTCGAAGTTGCCACGTGCATTCGGGTGTCGGAAGAAGCGTAATAGATATATACAGTTCCGTCTTCGTCGGCAATCCAACCATTCGAGAAGAGTACATTGGATACATCTCCGATTCTTTCCTCTCCCATAGGGGCAAGCAAGAAACCGCCCGGTTCGGCAATGATTTTTGTCGGGTCTTCCAGTGAGGTCATGTATAGATACAGAACATAACGGAGACCGGCTGCGCAGGCACGAACCCCGTGAGCCAGATGTAGCCATCCTTTGGGGGTTTTGATAGGATGAGGGCCTTCGCCGTTCTTCACCTCTTTTATGGTATGATAATGGCGGTGGTTGATAATGGTTTCCTCTTTCACTTCCGCATGGGTGATATCATCTATCAGTGCCCAACCGATGCCGCCGCCGTTGCCGGCATTAATGAAATTATCTTGCGGACGGGTGTACAAGGCATATTTACCGTTTACAAATTCCGGGTGCAGTACGACATTACGCTGCTGGCTTTTGGAAATCAGATTCGGCAACCGCTCCCAGTTCTTCAAGTCTTTGGTACGCACGATACCCGCTTTGGCTACGGCAGAAGACAAGTCGCCGGGGGCGGCGTCCGGGTCAAGGCTTTCACTACAGAAAATGCCGTAAATCCAACCGTCTTCATGTGCTGTCAGGCGCATATCATACACGTTCGTCTCTTCAGGATACAAATCCGGCAGTTGAACCGGATATTCCCAAAACCGGAAATTGTCTATTCCGTTCGGACTTTCGGCAATGGCAAAGAATGATTTGCGGTCATATCCTTCCACTCGTCCCATGACAAGATACTTCCCGTTGAATTTGATAGCTCCTGCATTGAATACGGCATTGATTCCGAAGCGTTCCATAAAGAAGGGATTCGTTTCGGGGTTAAAGTCGTATCTCCATTCCAGCGGAGTGTGGGCGGCTGTCAATATGGGATATTTGTAACGTTCAAAGATTCCGTTTCCAGGCAGTATCTTTTCATTTTCACGTGAGATGAGCGATTCGAATTCTTCGGTAAGAATACGTAATCTGTTATCATATCTATTCATATCTATTCAAGAATTTATAAAAAGAGACTGACTACAATACAGACAGAAATAAGGAACGTACTGTGTTGCGGGAACAGTCTCTTTTTATGTTGGTCATTTCAAAAGTATGGGGGTACTCTCAAAATCCATGTGTCAGGTTTATAAATTATTCTTTGGTTATAAAATAGGAACGGACAGTGCAGCCGGCTTCCAGGAAGCTAACCCAATACCAGCCATCTTCAGCTTTATCAATGCGGCAGTCTTCTATCGGATACTCTACACTCTTGTCGATTGCATTTCTTGTCACCTTATACAGCACAGGAGCACTCTTGTCGCCTTCTTCCAAATCTCCAGTGAACTGAACCGCAAAACCGCTGGCATAAGTCCCTGTGCTTTTTATAACCAGTTCGGACATATTGAACTCTTTCGAGTGAGTAATGGTGCCTACGCTCGAAGTTGACATGCTCTGATAAGAGCTGGAACCTTTAATTAGATAGCGATAAGACGGATCTTGCAGATAAGGGCTGTCTATATAAACCACATTGATACTGACGGATTCGCCTTCCTGGTCGCTGATAGTAACTGTCTTGTTGAAACGGTATCTTCTGAGTCCTTCGATAACCGCTTCTGTCCCATTCTCTGCTATTGTACATTTCAGATACGTGGCAGAACCGTTGTTGGTACAGGTATAGTCACCGTTACCGTCCAGGATTTTAAGAGTCAGAGGCTCGCCCACCGTTAAGTAAGAGATTTCTTCACTATTGTCGAGTACAAGCTTCTTGATAACCTTTACGGAAAGTTCCGCACTCTTATTCAGCCTGTCGGTCACTGTAACCGTTGCAACGCCTGGCGAGAGGGATTCCATCTGGATGTTTCCTTCTTCATCTACAGTGGCTTTTGCTACTGATTCTTTATCGACAGTCACTTTGTATCCCCTGTTTCCCGTATGTATCTGAATTGCTTTGCTTTCGTTCGGATACATCTTGGTGGAAGAAACTGCCAATACCAATTCACTTAACTGGTCAACGATTACTTTTACACTGGTGCTCATCTTCGCCCAGTCGGTGATTGTCAGATTAGCGCTACCGGCTTTTAACGCAGTTACTTTAATCGCGTTTCCTTCGGCAACGGCCGTTGCCACCTCTTCATTCGAACTGACTATCTTATAGTTTCCATTTCCCTGGAGCATCTGAATCGTTCCTTCCGGTGTCTCATCGAAGTTGATTATCAACTCCTGTGTATTCGTCACCAGCTCGTGATAAGAAGGATCGTCATCATTACAGCCGGTGAAAATAGTAGTGGCTGCAAGCAGGAATCCTGCTAAATATAATAGATTTCTTTTCATACTATTCATTGTTTATTTGGAACATTTATTCTGCTTCAATATCTTTCATTTTACCGGTGATGGTAACAACGCTAAACTTGGGAACGGTGATAGCACGCAGCCCGCTAAGAGACGGGTTTATTTTCTTGCGTTGCCATTTCACACCTTCGTCCGATGTATATGCAATCATTGTTTGGAATTCTTTTCCTTCAATCTCCAGTTTCGTTTCGAAAGCCTTGCTGGTAGAGTTGTTAACTAATACGATAGTGTAAGTATTGTCGTCTTTCACGTAAGCCGTCATTAACAGCTCCTTAGGGAAAGCTTCCTCATCATCCTCAGGAGCAATCGTTTTTACATCCACGCGGCGGCTGCCTTCAGGGATAAACTTGGTGAACTGTCCATAGCTGTAATAGCGGGCGGCTCTTTCATAGTTTGTTCCGGGCAGTGCTTCTTCCAGTCTGATAAGTGCTTCATTATTGGTACAAGGACGTGCGCCTGCCCACCATACAAATGCATTCAAGTTGGAAACAGCCAGGTAATTGTGGAAAGTGGTAGCCCATTGCATCGCATTTTTCCAAGATGGGTCATACGTATCCGTAGAACTGGTTTCTGTATTCCAAAGATGAATATTCTTTTCAGCACAAAGGGGTGATTGTACAAATTCCGTGTTACCGATCAATGTATATCCATGAGCGGCAGCAATGATATTGGAGTTTGCCAATTCGGGGCGAGCCTTCAAACCGTTTTCAAGGAAGGTGACTCCCGCTTTCCACCATGAATGCTCTCCGAAGATAATTTTCATGTCCTGATAACCTGCCTTGTCTAAAGCCGGGCGAAGATTATCCTGGCAGAAATTGGCCAGATTACCATAAGTCCAGCTACATCCGTTCCATCCTGTTCCGCTACTGTTCGGTTCATTGGACGGTGAAATGGCATAAATGTCAATGCCGAATTTCTCTTCGTATGCCTTGATGAAGTCTATCAGATAGTCGGCGAATTCGTCTCCCGAACCGGTCTTCAAACTACCGCCGGAAGGTTTTCCATTGGATTTCATTGTTCCGGGAGGACTCCATGTAGAGAACATGAACTTCACATCTTTGTATTTTCTCTGAAGGATATCCACCAGCCACATTTGTCCCAATTGTACCTGTTCGCCGCATCCCGAACCGTTGAAGTCTCTCCAATAATCATTAATCATGGACGGGTCATTCGGAGCCAGGTTGAATGTGCGGTTAATACCGAAGTCGATAACATTGGTAGTCGGGTTCTGATAGTGTGGAAATACCTCGCCCCGGAAGATATTCAGTTTCAAACCGTTCTCGCCAAACAAGTCGTTTACTACATCTTCACGTTGCATATGGTTCCATATACGGTGTGACCATTCGGCAAAAGCACATCCGAAACCATCAATAATCTGATGTTCGTGCCCGTCTCCGAACTGTACTTTGATGACAGCTTCGGTAGTCGGTTCGGCAGAGAAACCGTCGTCTTCGTCTGTTTCTTCTACCGGGTCGGGAATGTAGACGTCACTGTGACTCAAACTTCCGTCCTCGCAGGAGTATCCTAGAAATAGGAGGAAGGATACGAATAATAATGAATATATCTTTTTCATATTGTTTCTTTATTAAGTTAATCTTGCCCGGGCATTATCTCCATAGGCTGGTTTGCACCATCGCAGTATTATTGTTTAATTCACTAGTCGGTATCGGATAGTACAGGTGTTTTTCCTGGAAGTTTTCCGCACCTTGTTTTCCATTAGCTTTGAGTATCAACTGGATTTCACTGACAGAATACCAGCGTTTGAGATCATCAAAACGGTGACCTTCCGCGAAGAATTCCAATAAGCACTGATGTTCGATTTCGGTCATTAACTCAGCTTGCGCAAAAGTCTTCTCCTGAAGTCCCGCTCTTTTGCGGATTAGTTTTAAGGCGTAGTTGGCGCCGTCCGCATCATTCGTTTTGGCACATGCTTCAGCATAAAGCAACAGTACTTCTGCAAAACGCATCACGCGTAAGTTGCTCGATCTTCCTTCCTTGTTGCCCATGTTGTCCGGTGCTTTATCGTCCACATAGTATGCAACGTTTTTCTTAATCAGGAATTTACCTGCTGTCCCGCTGACATTGAAACTGGGAGCGCCGCCTGCCATTTTACCTTCGTTGCCTTCCCAAAGGTCATCCATCGAATAATTATTGCCATACCATTTCTCATTAGGCACTTTGTCGCCATAGTTGGCCGCGTCGAAGAAAAGACTGGCATACATACGCTTGTCAAACTTGGTATCCGCGTCACCCGGACGCGTTTCCTTCGTAAATTCTCCTACGATTAAAGAGTTCGGCATTAGTTTAGCCCATCCGCCGGATTTTACCGGGCCGATAAACTGTGGTATATAGCAACCCAGACAGATACCGCTTTCATTACTCCAGGAGTATTCTCCGTCGGGACTGTATGCTATTTCGTACACGGATTCTTTGTTGAATTCTTCTTCGTTCGTGAAGTTCTTTCCGAAGTCGTCGATTAATTCATAAGAATAAGGAGATGTCAATAACGTTCCCAACAACTGTTTTGCTTCCGGATATTTATGCTGAGTGGCATATACTTTACCCAACATTGCGATAGCAGCACCTTTCGTTACCCGCTCTTTGGCAGTAGTACGTTCCACCGGTAAGTTACATTTGATGGCATTGCCCAAATCGTCTTCCACCTGTGCCCATAAGGTAGCTTCGCTGGCAGGGCCTTTGTTCGTTTCATCTTCGTTGGAAGGTATCAGGCGTAAAGGAACTTCTCTGTAATTGTTGACCAGCAGGAAATATTGATAGCCACGCAGAAAGAGCGCTTCGCCTTTAATCATTGACCGGTCTTCTTCAGTGATGCCCGATGCCGGTATCTGGTCGATATAACGTAATACGATATTGGCACGCTGGATGCCTGAATAAAGTGCTCCGTAAGGGTCGTTGCCGGTAGACGGTGAATTCAGGAAGTTTGCGATATTCCACATCGGAACCTCTTCTCCTTTAATAGTGTAGATATCATCCCCGCGGCCGTTCAGATTCAACCAGCCGTCAAATGCGCCGAAGTACCCGTACATAGCCCCTTTTATGGGAGAATAGGCAGCAGCCAAAGCGCTTTCCGCATCTGCTTTATCTTTCCAGAAATTACTTTCTGTGAAATAATTCGGGTCTGACAGGTTCAAAAAGCTGGATTCGTTGCACGATGTCAGCGTTCCGGTGAGAAGAGCCGCCATGCACATATATGATAACCAATTTCTTTTCATGTTTATAGACATTTAATGTTTAATATTAATTTAAGGTATTACAGGTTAACTTGTATTCCGAATGAGATTGTACGCGGCAATGGATAACGTCCCTGGTCGATACCTCTCGAGAATACGTTGTAACTGACGCCTGCAACAGAACTTTCACCCAAGTCGGGAGTATAGCCCGAGTATTTGGTCAGTGTGAACAGGTTTTCCATAGAAGTGTATATTCTTACATTTTCAAGTTTTACCTTCTTAGTCAGGCTTTTGGGTAATGTATAGCCAATATCCAGTGTTTTCAGACGCATATATGAACCATCTTCCAGCCATCTGTCGCTGTATGCCCACTTGTTGTCCGCGCCATCTGTCTTGGAGAAACGTGGAATGTCGGTATTCTGATTGTCCGGTCTCCATGAGTTGGCCAATACAGTGCTCATATTTCCGTTGAAGTTTCCTGATTCCAGGCGGTAGCGTGGGTAGTTATAGATTTTGTTGCCTACCATTCCGTCGAAGAACAGGTTGAAGTCGAAGTTATTCCACTCGCCGCCCAGTCTGATACCGAAAGTAAAATCGGGGAAAGGACTTCCTACGTCATGCTGGTCGTCTGTATTAATCTTGCCGTCACCGTTCCAGTCTTTGTAACGTACGTCACCGACTTGTGCTCCGGGCTGGATAAGTTCGCCGTCTTTGTTCTTGTAGTTGGCTATTTCCTCTGCCGAACGGAATAAACCGTCTGTTTCAATCAGGTTGAAATAGGACATCGCATGCCCTTCGGCAAACATATTGATACCACGACCACCGGCACCGTGTGCGCTATAACCGGAAATCATCAGATTCTGGCCGCCTAATGTAATCTTGGTCACTTCATTCTTATCAGCAGCGATGTTGGCACCTATATAATAAGTGAACTTTTCCTTGATGGAACCACGGTAATTTACCGCAAATTCAAATCCTTTATTCCGTACCTGACCTGCATTCTGAATAGAGTTTCCGCTAATACCGGTAGAGGCGGTCGAAGGAATAGGAAGCAATACATCATTCGTATTTTTAATATACGCATCCGCAGTGAAAGTCAATTGCCCGTTCAATAGGCTGACATCCAGACCGATATTGTAAGTCTCCGTATTTTCCCACGTCAGATTGGCGGGTGAAATAGCCTGTACATAAGGCATGGAGCCAAACCACGGCGAATTGTTCGATACATAGTTCATTCCGTCCGAAACGACACTCTGCGTAGGATAATAACTGGTCATTTCCTGATTACCGAGTTTACCGTAGCTAAAACGTAACTTTAACTGGTCGAATATATTTTCCAAAGGTTTGAAGAACTTCTCGCGGTTGATATTCCATCCGATAGAAGCGGACGGGAATGCGCCATATTGATGTCCTTTCTTGAAGCGTGACGAACCGTCGCGACGGATAGACGCAGAGAATAAATAACGGTCGTCATAGGAGTACATTACACGTCCGAACAGGGATACTAATGCCAGTTCATTCAGACTACTGGATGCTTTCAGGTTGGAAGGATCCACGTTGCCCGGCATTGTTTCTATAAATTGAGGCATATCGCTGTTCTTTCCATACAGGCTGTGGCTCTTGTCTTTCTGTGCCGAGTAACCTGCAAGAAGTGACAGATTGTGCTTATTGAATGTACGGTCGTAATTCAACGTGTTCTCCAATACCCACGATTCCCAAGTCGATGACTTTTCTTCCAGGTCGGGCTTATCATTCTTACCGAAGGTTCCTAAATCATACGCATCCGTATATTTGCGGTATTTGGTATGTTCTTTCCGGATACCTACATTCAGCTTATATTTTAATCCTTTGATGATTTCTGCTTGCAAATAAGCATTGAGGAAGATCCGGGTCGTTTCAGTCCGTTCGTCATTCACTGTCATTTCAGCCAGTGGGTTAGGCAGGTTTATATCGTTGGAAGTACCCCAACCACCCGAATTTGTAGAATCATATACCGGCACTACCGACGGAAACTGGAAGATGTCGAACATGGTATCCTGATGAATATACCCGCTTCCTTTGGTCAGGTTTACAATCATAGATTCACCTATCGTCAATCGGTTATTCAAGAAAGAATAATCGCTTTTCAAACGGATATTGTAAGACTCATGGTCTGTATTGCGTAGTATACCTTCTTTATTGAGATAACTTACAGATGAACTGTACGAACCGTTTTTTGAACCGCCGCTGATGGTGGCATTAGCTTTGTAAGTCATGGCAGTGCGTAGCATTACATCTTGCCAGTCGGTGCCTTCGCCAATGAAAGGCGTTGCTCCGTTTTCCGAACCGTATCCATCGCCCGCCAGACGGTAGTAACGTGCGAATCGGCTGTATTCTTCCCCATTGAAAACTTTCAGTGTCTTGGGAGTCTGGCTGGAACCTGTGAAGAAGTTGACATCCAATTTAGTCGGCATGTCTTTCCGGCCGCTTTTGGTAGTGATTAATACAACACCACCTGCAGCGCGTGAACCGTAAATGGCTGCTGCGGCAGCATCTTTCAACACCTCGATAGAGGAGATGTCGTTAGGATCGACCATACCGATGTCGCCAAACGAGCCGTCAATTACATAAAGCGGATTGTTGTTGGATAACGAACTGATACCACGGACGTTTACTGTCATAGTCCCATTAGGGTCGCCACTGGAACTTGCCACTGATACTCCGGGAATCTTTCCTTGCAGTGCCGTCGCGGCATTGGAAGCCACTTGCCCGTTAAGCTCTTTCGCGCTGACCGAACTTACAGCACCCGAGAGATGGCTTTTCTTTACTGTACCGTAACCGATCACTACTACTTGGTCAAGAGCGATATTATCTTCTTCCATCGCGACATTGATGGGTGCTCCGGATGTAACGGCTCTTTCTATTTGTTTCATACCTATTGTTGAGAATATCAGCGTACTCCCTTTGTCTGCCTTGACGGAGTATCTGCCGTCCGCGTCTGTTACCGTGCCGATGTCTTTGCCTTTAACTCTTACCGTGACTCCGGGTAAAGGTTCATTTGTTGTAGCTTCTGTTACTACTCCTTTCACTTCAATGTCTTGGGCTGCCAGTGGAATACTAGCCATGCAGAGAAATAAGAATAGTAAGAAATGAATTTTTCTTCTCATAATTTATTGCATTAGATTTATAACTCTAGTTCAATTATCAATCGATCCATGGAAATTTCAACTGATAATCGTCTGATGCAAAAGTAGAGGTTAATGGCATGTGCGGCAAATATTATTTTAGCCGCTTCTGATACAATTTTGCTTCTTGATTTCCTGTGTAATTAATTGTTGATTAAAAGCTCGTACCTTGTAAGTGAAGCCTAAATATTCTGTTTATAAGCTATATAGACTTTGTTTATTATGCTTGTATGACCAGTGTATTGTATATTTCTGTCTTTTTTATTATCTTTAGAAAAGGAATTGTGGTATTATAAGGAAGAAATATGGTATTATTATATTCGAATAAATGATACTATTTTGCTGTTAATTGTTTGCATATTACTTCTATTGTTCTGTTTCGTATAAGAAATAAGATAGCTATATTGGTTTATTCTATAACTTATAAGAAATAAAAAAGAGAGGAAATAATTCCATTAATTGCAATAAATGATGGAATTATTTCTATTATTTTGAATGATATGGGAATGAACGAACTACAAGCAGAAGGTCATATAGGCAGGCAGATACACTACTCCTTCCTTTACGCATAGGTTTTTCGGATGAATCACATAGCATACTCCTATGCGCTGATGAAAACACTCGTTGAACTTGGTGAGTGAACGAATAGTATACTTGTCATTCGATTTAACCTCTATCGGGAAAATTTTATATTTTAGTTTGCTGTGGTTTGACAGGATAAAATCAATTTCCATGTCGTTGCGATGCTTTTCTTCATTGTATCGGGTGTAGAAGTAAAGTTTGTGTCCGGCAGCCACAAGCATCTGTGCGATTACGTTCTCATAGAACATACCTTCGTTCACCGACAGTTTTCCCAACAGGATTTCCCGATAAAGTTCTCCGTCAGAGATTTCATTTTCATCGAATGTATGGCTTATAAGTAGTCCGGTATCACCCATATAGCATTTCACGTAGGTTCTGTCTTCATTCAGCGAGAGTCCCACATTAGGATCCGAACAATTAAAGCATTCATTGGCAATCATCGAATCGGAGAGCCAAAAGAAAGTATCATGATACTTTGGGAAGCTTGCTCCCTTCTCAATACGATTCATCACTACCCGTCTTTCTGAACGTGAAAGAAAAGCGGGAATTTGGTCAAAGATGCTCAATACGTTCGATCTGTAACCTGACTTTATTTTCATTATGTCATTCCGATACAGTGTCAGTATATCCCTTTTTTCCATATCGGCCATTTCGAAACTCCGGTTGTTCTCCAAATACGCTGACAGGCTTTTCGGCATACCACCCACAATCATGTATTGGCGGAACAATAACATAGCTTTGGCGTGAAGTCCTTGCTCCAAAGGTTCCTTTTTGTCAAAGCATTGGCGGATATATGTTA
>PPYF01303926.1_pt1 | contig 62114 bp, 84 predicted proteins | sample 1559871 | NCBI WGS metagenome assembly PPYF01 (sample SAMN08240021, study PRJNA423297) | Human gut metagenome, whole genome shotgun sequencing project. | reverse complement strand
ATTTCCCTATCGTAACGGAACTGCTGCCCATAGCCGAACAATGCCGGGAAGTGGGGTTTACCGAGGAACTGACAAGGCGGATTGTCAGCCTACAACCCGTGGAGTTCAAAGGAAGGCTCTATTCGAAGGAACACAAGGAGAAGTTCAGGACGGAGCACTCGACGGCAACCGTGGAGAAGCACCCGCAGGAGAAAGGAAAATTCCGGCTGTGCATTGACGACATGCCCATACTCGAATGGTTCAGAATGAAGTTTCAGGAACTCAAAGAAAAGCTGGGTATAAGCCACACCCAAAAAGAAGAGAACAGACCGAAAAGAGGATTGAGGATATAAAACGTAATAGAAAATAAGGGGTTTTGGTTTCATTTATTCAGCTGTTTTTCATATTTTTGTATTGGATTGAGTATGCTCTTTCCAAGACATAGTTAGACTTTTTAGAAGCGTTATGCTTATCTTGTAGATGAAAACGTAGGAAATTTTCAAAGAGCACAAGGATAGCATAGTGGTTCTCACGCTATAGGCGTGGGCGGCTATATCCATATCTGTACTCAAGGTATTTTCCTACGACCTTCATCTAAGACGTGGCATGCAGTTCCACGCTTTTTCTGTATATAAATCTCCTTTTGGAACTGGGGGATCTAATTTATAAACAATAATGAAATTAAACATTTTATTTTTAATTACATTCTTAAGTTTATGGAATGTGTCTATCGCCCAGTCTTTAAAGATTTATTCTGGTAAGTATCGAGAAGGAACTGCAACTTATTCATACAAAGACAATCCTGATGGAGGACGAATTTATGAAGGGAGCTTTGTTTATACTACTCCTTATCATAAAATTACTGGACAATTCAAAAATAACAAAAAGGATGGACAATGGATTTACAAAGGATATAAGAAATCCCTGAAATTATCATATAAAGATGGAGTTTTGGATGGTATGTATCAATTCATCAATGGAGGTGATAACGCTTGTACACTTCTTTTAACTATTAAGGATGGAAAATTTGTAGGTTCTGCAAAAGGGACAGACATTGGTTATACTTGGCACAGATTATTTCATTATAGGGGTTCTTTTAGTGGACAGTTTGACGAGAATGGCTATATGGATGGTGATTGGACTTTTAAAGATGACGACGGTATATATGTCTTCCACGCAACATACGAACATGGGGTTTGCCAGAAATGTTATCGTGAAGACATAACAACCGGAGACATTGCTGAAGGTGCAGTTAAAATTGATTTACATTCTATTATTATAGATAATTTCGAAACAATAGAAGGAGAGGTTGATCGTGGACATAGCCGTTGGCGCAAATATGATTATGAAATAGAAAAAGCCCCCTCACCTGTAATACAAAAAGAAAGTGGATATGGCGCCTTTCTTTCCGGGCGTTCATTGGTAGGAGGACTACCACGCCCAAGACACAATGTGGCAGAAGAAGGAATGGTGGTTGTTGATATTACCGTAAACCCAGCCGGATACGTAATAGCTACCAGTGTTAATTCTCAAACAAATACATCAAGTACCGACTTGTGTAAAGCAGCAATGGAAGCCGCCCAAAAGGCTCGTTTTAATGCCATAGACAGCACAGGCAATCAAGTAGGGACAATAACTTATTATTTTCAATTACGCTAATCAAAACTTTTATCCTAAATTATGAAATATGAAAATGTAACCATGAAAGGAAATGCGAATGAGTTTCGCTTTTCACTAACTAAAGAAGGCGATAGAAAGCTAGTCGTATTTGGTGTAAATCCAAGTACTGCTAACGAACAAATTGCCGATTTGACAATCACAAAAGTAATGGGATTTGCAGAGCGGAATGGCTTTGATGGCTTTATCATGCTAAATCTCTACCCACAACGCTGCACCAATCCTGAAAGCTTAGACAAAGAGATTGATGAAGAATTGCAACGCAAAAATTTAGAGGTAATCCGTCTATCTGTAGGCGATATGAAAGAATCCATCATATTGCTTGGATTTGGCGATACTATTAATTTGCGTCCCTATCTGAAAAGGCGTCCTAAGGAAATCATTGATATGCTTGCTCCCAATAATCCTCAATGGAAAATGTAGGGACATTGACTAAAAACGGAAATCCTCGACACCTTTCCAGAGTGGGTTATATCACGTTTTCTGATTTTAATATGCAAGAATACATATCCATATATCTATAAATTATCATGATGAACCATATTTATAAATTCCGACTCATAAGCATGACTATGCTATGCTTGTTGTTATCTTGTACAACACCCAATCCGGTTGAAGAAGCCAAAGTTGAAATGCAAAAAGAGTACCATGCCTATTTTGACAATACAATCAGTATGATAGAGCAATACAATTGGGTGTTATCCATTGACATTTATGACTATTGGTATCCGGAAGGAGCTACCGTTATTGATTTTGTCAATGATTTGGAAACTGGAATACAAGGATGCAGGCGACTATCTAAAGAAATTTCCACCATTAATATAGATGATGAGCGGGTTATTTCAGCCAAACAAGAATTACAACAAGTATTAAAAGAAATAAGCGAAGATCTGGTTTCCCTTGTTGATAATCCAACTAATATTTTTGAAATTGTTGCAGAATCTAGAGATGAAGAATTCGAAGTGCCAGAAATAATTGTCCACGCACTAAGCAGTCTGCAAAACAGCATAGAATCCAAAATGAACATAAGCAATGACATCGTATGTATGCGAGAAGACATCATTAGAAATAAAAGGCTGAACAAGGAGCAATTTATTGAAATCAATCAATCCATATTAACAATGGCACGTGATAGCTTTCTACATCATTTCCAAAATTGGAAGGAAGTAGATGCTTATTTTGACCAAGAAACAAATTACTTGAAAGACAGTACGTATATCAATAATATGTATCAATTCTTCTATGCATCAACAGAGGCTATGACAAAGCTAAAGAAGCATAACTTATACGATGAACAAACTACTCAAATGTACACTGGTTTCTATGCTGGATCCGATGCTTATTGCGAGCCTGTTAATAAAGCAACAGACAATGTCACCACCATCTATAAAGGAAATGGATTTGTTATAGACTTTTATTCAAATGCATTAGATGGAGAGGGAGAATTGTATTGGAATGTTTACTCTTGTCAAGAAAACAACGGAGATTTAACATTGACACTCAAGAAAAGTTTTCTCTATAGCAAAAACAATTATTCCGCATCAATCAAAACACCAGATGAAAAGTATATAGGCGAAAAGTATATTTATAAGTCACTTTCCTGCGGAGAAAATTCTTATGCAGGAATACATATATCCAACAAAGGAAAAAAATATGCAGAAGTTTGGGTTGAAACTGAAGAAGATAAAGGGTTCTTGCGAGATTTATACCTATGTCCAGAAGTTATAGATTATCTTGTTTCAAACAAATGGCGAGATAAGTAAAACAAAACACCCAATTTTACTTTGTCGGGTGTAAAATTGGGTGCTAATTTTGTAAGCTATTGATAATCAATATTTATTGCGGTGCATACGGAAGATGAACTTTTCTTCTATTCTTCACGTACTCAATATCTTAGCAAGCTCTTTTATTCTTTCTCCCACTGATAATCCCACGTGTGCAATTCGCTTAATTGCTTGGTGTTGCGGTGGTTGTTTGAGTTGGTGCAAAGATAATGATAAAAACAATTATTCTTTTCTAAAACCTTTTAGAAGTTTTAGTACTGTGTCTAATGGGACTAAATCTTTCTTTTCTTCTTTTAATATAGACTCTTCATTTATTGTAGCATCTTTAATTGATAAATGATTTGTTAATAATCTATCTATAGCTTCATTTATACGTTTTACTGCATTTTCTATACTAGGAGATAAAGTATTCAAAGAAAGTAACAGCCCTTCTATATATTCAACGTTATGTATGTTTTCAACTAACATAACCATTTGTCGTTGAGCTCTATTCATCTGAACAATAAATACCCATAATAGAACTCCTGTAATTGGAATTGGTATATAAAATGGTAAATAATTAAAAAAATCAGGTAGTTCTGTTTCATTTTTAAGACTAAAGAATAGCATTACTTCCCAACAAAATAGAAACAAAACTAAAATAGCAGATAAACCCAAATAACCATAATACAGTTTTTTTAATCTCGAATGTTCATCCTTTATAGGATTTAAATAACTAGATAGAGTATTAAATGTTTGGGTTATTTTATGTTCCCAATTCAGTTTTGCATCATCTAATCTTTTTTTGTCTTCTAACTCTTTTTCAATAATACATAAACGATTTGTAGTGTCTACTAATTGTTTTTTGGTGAGAGCTATTTCTTGCTCTTTTTTATTTAGCTCTGCTTTCTGTTGTTCACTAGATTCTGCTAACTGCTCCTTCTCTAATAACTGGTTTTCCAACTCTGTCAAACGTCTTTGAGCTGCATATAGCTTATTTTTAGTACTATCAATCTCTTGATTTTTAATTTCAATTTCTTGCTTCTGATTATGATTCTGATTGTGTAATTTTTCTTTGTCGACTTCTAATTGTTCTAATTGACTTTCTAGTTTATTCTCATATTTCTGTAGTTGAGAGACTTTCCTTTCTAGATATTCTTTAGAACGTTTTAATTCAACTTCTTGTCTTTGCAGTTGTTTCTCCAGCTCTCTTTTCGAACTAATTAAGTCTTCAATTCTTTGATTAAAATAGACATCCGAATTATAACCACTATTTTTGGCATTACAATTAACTTCTATACAATTACATAATATATCTAAAATTTCTTCTAATTGGTTTATCAATTTATTGTTTTCAGAAAATATTTCTTTTTTGTTGGAATTCTCTAACTCTTCAATTACGATAGTAAGACTTTCTAAGGTATTTTTTATCATCTCCTTATGTTCAGAGAATAGCTCTATCCGTTCTAATGAATGTTGAATTCGTATTATGTATTCTGTTAATGAAGCGCGATTGTATTCATCAATAAAATCAGTAGATTTTAACAGTACTAATAACTGGTCAATATTTTTTCTTATTTTTCGTTTTAACAATGTGGAGGAATCATTTTCCTCATTAAATGAGAATGTAAACATATTTTTAGTTTATATTAATGCAAAGATACATTTTTTTTCTTTTTACTATAGAAATAGTAATCCTATATTAAAATAAGCCTAATCTACAAGCGCAATTTACGGCTTCAATTGAATTGTCAACCCTAAGCTTATATAATATATTTTGTCTATGGCTATTTATTGTATTAATACTAACTTTTAGAGTATTTGCTATCTCTTTACTTAATAAGCCTTTCTTCATTAATCGTAAAACCTCTAATTCTCGATTTGTCAAAGGTTCATCCAATGTGTCAGATAAATCTACAAATATCTGCTCTCCAGTGTTAAAGTTATATAGGTGGCTTTTAATAATTTCCAATTCATGGCTTGCATCAATATCAATAACCGACAGCATTAGCCAAATATTTCCCGATTTATCTAGCGCAAGAACCTGTTCCTGTTCTATTATGCGGATATATTCACCTCGTATATTTCTCACCCTCATTTCATGAATGGCTTTATAGTTCATCTTTTCTTCATTGGAGAATGAACGTAATATGGAATAGATTTTTTTTCTTACAAGTAATCCATGATCTATATCGTCCGGATGTATGACCTCTATAACTGGCTGATGTCCATCAACAAACAACCTACAGGGCTCAAGTCCATATAGTTTAAATATTATTAGAAACGAAAACGAATTTATTGGTATAACAATCAAATACCAATACAACACTATGTGTAACTTCTGAAAGTTTAATCCAGTCATTTTTCCTTTCTTCGATAATGGAATAGTCTACCTCATCAAGTAGTATGTTTGATGTTGGGAGTAAGTTTATTACTTGTTTCTCAATTTCCTCAATTATCATAATATGATAAATGCTTAATTATTAAATATTTGAATATTGTCTCATTATAAATGACTATTGCCTTTAGAGTCTCTTGCTTCTATCTTTGCACAAAGATAATGAAATAAGTATAAGATAAATAGATGTTTAATATTTTAATTCATGTAGTATGATAAAGAAAATTTGTTTAATGACACGTGGCGGAAAAGAGGTTGTAGGGCGTAGAGTAGTTGTTACTTCTGAGTTTGAAGCTAACAGGGAAAATATTTGGTGTAAAATTCAGGATATTGATACCTTAAGAGAAATTTGTAAGCCAAAAGCCAGTTTTATATCTTATGATAATACTTCTCCTACTTGGAAAGAAGGAAAATCTTTTTGCTTTAAAATGTTCCTACATGGATTTATTCCAGTAGGAAAACATACAATAAACGTAATCAAAATGGATAAAAGCACAGGAGAGATAGTAACAAATGAGTATAATAAAAAAGTAACTATATGGAATCATTATATTAACATGGAAGAAATTTCTCCTAATGTAACAAGATATACAGATATGGTCGATTTATATGCAGGTGGTTTAACAGCTCTTGCCGCTTGGTGGACGCTTAAATTTTATAAACATAGGCAGAAAAAATGGCAGAAAATAGCAACAAACTTATAAAACAATTACACTTTGTCTTCTAAGAAAGATTATGCCAAAATGGGATTTAACAGAAAAGCAAATATATAAATTGCTAAAGCATCCTTGCCAAAAGGAAAAATCTGTGATAGAAGAAATAACTTCTGCATATCTTGAATTTGTTGAAGATTTATTCGATTATCTCAATAAAGAGCATGATAATAAAATACGTATCAGGCAATTAAATATGAGTTATATAGATTTCGGAACAATAAAAGCATTAGAAGAAACTTCTCCTACTGAAAATAGTAAACTGAAAATTATATATCTTGATAAACTCTTGTCTTTAATAAATATGGAACAAGAACTAATCTATCGCCAAATGGAATATCCAAAATTTTTCATCAATATAGAATCTGATTGGAAATCTCCATTCTACTTAAACAATGAGGTTATTAAAATCGTAGATATAATGGAATTGGTTTGTGGTATTTTTTACATCAAAGATGGAATAGTTCGGATTGATAACAAGGACATCTTTTTAAGTGATGTTGCCCGGATTTTTGAAAAGATGTTCAACATTAATTTTGGAGATATATACAAAAAAGAAATTGCGGTTATCAAAAGGAAACCTACTAAGATAACAGAATTTTTAGATAGCTTGAAAGTCGCTATTATAAAAAAGAGCAGAGATAATGGTTATAACCATTTGTAAAAAGGAATTTTCTGTTATATTGATAATCAACGTACTACAAATTATTTATGGGGGATTAGGTGTACCATTCCCCTATTTTCTTTGCTTCCCTTTTCCGAACTTTGCTTCATCAATCGATTGAAAATCTTAATGTATAATCAGAAAAATGAAGCAATATGTATGTAGATAATTACGAGTTCAAAGACTGGATGCAAAAGCTACTTGATAAACTGGATGAAGTAGGCAAAGATGTAAAGTCATTGCAGACCAATCCCGAAGTAATGCCGAATGACAAACTTTTGGATAATCAGGATTTATGCCTGTTGTTCAAAGTAAGTACCCGGACATTACAGAGATTAAGAAGCAAGAAACTGCTGCCCTTTATGATGATTAGCGGAAAAGCCTACTATCGGGCTTCCGATGTGCGTGAGTTCATAAAGGAACGGTTCGATGTGGGCACGCTCCGAAAGTTCGAGAAAGAACACGGAACGGATAAGTAAGACTGAAATTCATCCCGGAGCTGTACACGTGGCAGTTCCGGGATATTTTTTCTTTTGGCAAGTATGTATTTACTTCTCTGCCGATATTACCCCCTCTTCCTTATAAGATGCTTCAAACTGTTTGGTAAGCGCAATAATCTGCTGGTTCGTCTTTACCAGTTCAACAGTGTATTGTTCCAATTTGTAAAGCAGGGCAAGTGCTTTCTTTTCCGCAAAATTGGAATGTAGTTCTTTCACCGTTTGGTTATACAGTATGCCTATGCTCCTGAATTGTGAAAACAGTCGGGAGAGTTGGATGTAATAATCTACCTTGCTTTTATCAATTCTAAGCACCTTAAACGATTTCCCGAAAATACAGTTCTTAATGAAATGCGCCTTTACCTTGTAGCCTGATTGGTCGTAAAAGGCTAAGAACTTGGCGTTCTCCACATCGTCCAAATTCAGGGAATAACGGTGTGTACGTGGGTCAAGTTTAGGCTTGCACCCACCTTTGTTAAATGGCTTCTTTTTCTGTTCCATAATGATAATTATTTACTGGTTTTACGACTTCGGAGTAAAACCAACCACCTGAAAAGGTGGCAAGGTTTTGAGGCACAAAAAGCGAAGCGCGGACCTCAAAACACAACTTGCTGTTATCATGTGATAACAAAAATCTTCCCTATAGTCAGATTGCAAAAGCAAGCGGTTTGGCTTTATCCTATATCTGTTTATTGGTTACAAAATTACAGACAGCATTTTACCCCTGAAATATGCCCTATTACGCCAAATCGGGACACAGACGGACAAAGCAACCCCATTTTTAAAAGCATCTGTTTTTACCCTTTTCTTTGCTGAAAATTGATTGAATGGCAGCAATATATAAGGCAGTCAAACAAGGTTTGAATATAGTTTTAAACCATGTTTGAAAGCTATTTAAAGATAAAGGGATATAGTTATAAAACTGGCTTACATTTTTTCAATCAGTATCGGGAATCAATCAATTTATTTATAAATCATTAAAAATTAAATGTATGGAAGAAGTAAAACAATCATTACAGGAAACAGCAAGTAAGGAACGGGAAAACTATAAATCGGTGTTCCTTAAAAAACGGTCGGTTTGTAACCGTCAAAGTGTGTACATAAGCGGAGAGATACAAAAACGTATCACGCAAATTGTAGGAGTGATTACGGGCAAACAGGTAAGCATCGGAAATTTCATTGATAACGTACTGGAAGAACATTTAAGTACACACAATGATGTTCTTTCAGTTTTCTACCGGGAAGAAATGCAAAAAGGAATATTCAATCAGCCAAAAGAGAAAGACGTATGAATATCGTAACTATTGAGGAACAGACTTTTAAACAGGTGTGCGGGCGGTTCTCCGGTTTCGTCAGTCAGGTAGAACGGATTTGCAGAGAGAATACCCACCAGCCGGAGAAATGGTTGTCAGGTCGTGAAGTGTGCGCCCTGCTCGGTATCAGCATCCGAAGTTTGCAGAACTACCGGGACAATGGCAAATTGGGTTACTCCCAAATCGGTAACAAACTGTACTATAAATCTGCCGATATTGAAAGACTGGTTGCCGAATGTACAGTAAACCAAGTTTTAGGAAAGAAAAACAACTATATACCAACCAATAAATAAGCATCGCCTTATGAAAAGAAAACAAGATGTCAATTCAGAAGCAAACCAATCTTTCACCCTACCGTCTATTGTCGGCACATGGGAAAGTCTAAATCTTCATCCTACGGTGATGATATACCAAAGTGGGAAAAAGTATCTCCTTTCGATGCTCCATGTATCGGATAACGGACAGGCGCAACCTGCCACTTATGAAATACAAAAGGAAGATAGCCGTTACTTCATCGTTTCAGCCTTTCAACGGCTTTATATCAGCTATGACAAGGTAAAAGACAGCCTTTCCATTTCTTATTATGGCGAGTATTTGCGTAACTAACAGGTGATATATGTCAATCATTCAAACCAATTATAAATCAATAAAACGATATGGCAATATGGAACTGATAAACGGCAATAGTGAGATAATTAAGGATTTCTTTCAGACTATGGAAAGAATATTGGACAGTATCAGCCGACTGGCAAAGGAAAGCAGACCGAATTTGAACGGTGAAAAGTTTCTAAGCAACCGGGAAGCATCTCAATATTTGAAAGTAAGCATCCGCACGCTGCAAGAATGGAGAGATACGGGTGTTATCCCGTACATTCAGATAAAAGGCAAAATAATCTACCGTCAAAGCGATATAGAACGGCTTTTGCAGACCTACTACAACAAGGAACGGCAGGAATGACCTACCGTCCTTAAAAAACACATTTTTTTCCGAAACTGACTAAGAACATTAACTCTAGTTAACATGATAGTCCATCCGCGCAATCCTTTGTTTATATTTTATTCAAATTGGGAAAGTTGATAGCAGAATGATATAAAAAATATCATTCTGCAAGAAATCAATAGATGTTATACTGCATGTTAAATATTTTTTAAATATCTAACTTTATATTGATGTAACTATTGCATATCTTAAATTTATTTCATATTTTTGAACAAAAAAACATGAAATCAGTACTAGAAAGCATTGCTGAAAATTGGAAATTAGAGGCTAAATTAGAAGATAGTCGCAAGTATTTCTTTAACTATAAAGAAGTACATGATATTTTAAATAAAGATAAATGTTATGTCATTGGCAGAAAAGGTTCAGGAAAATCTGCTATTTGTGAGCATATAGTTAAAAATCAAAATTACAAAACATTTGCTATTAAGTTGAATTTTAAAAATTTCCCTTTCAATGAGTTGTATGGATTAAACAATGACAAATATACTCCTCCCAATCAATATATAACATTGTGGAAATATCTTATTTATTCAACAGTATGCCAATTGATGGTTGCAAATGAAAATATTGATTTTAAGATAAGAGGTGAGTTAGAGAAGATATATCCAAAAAATACAAAATCTCTAGCAAGAACAATTAATACTTGGACAGCAGCAGAGTTTGGAGCCACCGTTTTAGGAAATGGTGGTACAATGAAAATCCAACGAGATTGTTCTAACAATACAATTCCTTGGATTCAAAGAGTTAATATTTTAGAAGATATCATAGCTGAGTACTGTGATGATTCTCTATACTATATTGTGTTTGACGAACTTGATGAAGATTATCGTACTGTTAATGACACAGATAGCTCGCAGCCATATATTTACTTGTTAACTAGTTTATTTAAGGCGGTTCAGGATGTTAAATCAATATTTATAGAAAATGGTAAACAGGTAAAACCAATTGTGTTTTTACGTGATGATATTTATATGCTAATTAAAGACTCTGACAAGAATAAATGGAGAGACATGAAAATAGAAATAGAATGGACTGAAGATAAGCTGAAAAATTTATTAGCTTATCGAATTTCCAAAGATATTTCTGTTGAAAATCCACCTTTATCATTTAAGGATGCTTGGTATAAAATATTCGACATACATAAAGTTAATTTTGGCAATAAGCAAGGTAAAAAAATAGATTCATTTGATTTTATTGCAAGAAGTACACATTTAAGACCTAGAGATTTTATTCAGTATATACAATGTTGCGCGGAAGAAACTTTATCAAAAAACAAAAAATATATTCAAGAATCAAATATTAAATTCGTTGATAGAGCATTTTCTAATTACTTAAAAGACGAAATTGTTGATGAGGTATTTCCTTTACTACCAGAAATAGAACAAATCATGCAAATTATATCTAATATTAGAAAATGGAATTTTTCTTGTAAAGAATTCGAACAAGAATATAAAAAATATTTAAAAGCCAATACTATTAAAGAGAAAAACATTGATTTTGTCTTAGATACTTTGTATAATTTCAGTGTGATAGGTAATCAGCATAAGCATAAAAAAGATACTTTTTTCTTTAAATATCAACATACTAATATGACATTTAATAAAGAAGAAAATATTGTAATTCATAGAGGACTCTTTAAGGCTTTCCAATTGTAATTGATTTGTAATTACAGATTAAGTATAAGAGTAAAATTGTAATACAAGCGACAAGAAATGCTTGAAAGTGCTATTTTTATATAATTACATATTTAATATAGTTGTTGCATATCGTTCTATTTTTAATTAACTATCTGTCAGCTGTTTTTTTGTAGTTGACAGATAGTCTATGTTACAAATCCATATAAGTTATATTAATTTATTTTTCATATTTAGCCAAAATTTCTTTCTACATTTTCCATATTTCGCATAATAGAGCTATCTAAAACTTTTGCATAATGCTGTGTCATTCTGATATTGGAATGTCCCAAAATCTTAGATACATTTTCCATTGATACATCATTGGCGAGAAAAACTACGGTAGCTGCCGTATGTCTTGCAACATGCGTAGTTAGGCGTTTTGTAATGCCACACAAATCAGCGATTTCCTTTAGATAGGCATTCATGCGCTGATTACTGATTACGGGCAAAAGTACTCCTTTCTTTATGCACTCTACATTATCTTCATATTGCCTCAATATCCTTTGAGGAATAGTCAACACAGGAATATTGCACATCTGATTGGTTTTCTGTCGTGCCTTGCGTATCCATAAAGCACCGTTATTGTCTTTTATCAAGTGTTCACGGCTTAACTGCTGCACATCAACGAAAGCAAGTGCCGTGAAACAGCAAAAGACAAAAATGTCCCTTACCTGTTCCAATCGTTTAATAGTAAATTCCTTATTCATTAGAATATCCAGTTCCTCACGCGAAAGGAATTCCACATTTACTTCTTCCTGCTTGAAGTGGATGCCGTAAAACGGGTCTTTCTTTATCCAGTCATTAGCCAAAGCAATGCGGACAACCTTTTTCAAGTTCTTCAAATGTTTCAATGCAGAGTTGTTTTGGCAATGCTTCTCTGTTTTCAGCCAAAAATCAAAATCACGGATAAACTGCCCGTCCAGTTCTGCCAACATTATATCATCATGGTGGTAACAACTGCGGATATATTCTTTCAGGCGGTTTATAGAAGTCTCAAACTTTGTAACGGTGCTTTCTGTATATTCCTTGCCAATCAGGGCACGGCATTTCTCGTTATGCTCCGCATAAACGTTTTTCAGAAGTTTCGCTTTCTTGATGATGAACAATACGCTTAGTGTGTTTCTTTTCACTGCTCCCATAATTCTTTGATTTTTAAGTGGTACAAAATTAGTTTGCTACACTCAAAAACCAACTACGCAAAAAGCTGACAATTAAGGGGGACAATTCACTTTGTATGTAAATGAAGATAGTTGTAAATGTAGCTGAAACGCCGATGTACAAAGGGATTGATGCATATTTGGACGTATCTGAGAAATCAAATCGAGTTGTTACATTATGGGACATGAGTGTTACATTTGAACTGGAAACAAAAATGATTTAAACAGTCAAATGTTACATTGAGATAAAATGAAGGCTGAATTGATACTTTTTGAGGCGTAATTTAGCCCTTTTCTGTATACTTTGAGGTGAGGTTATTCTTGAGTATTACGAATAAGGTGAGACTGCTTGATAATGGCTCTACGGGTTATCTTAACGCCACCATCAGTGAGACCAGCATGAAGCAAAGAGTTCTTTTTGATACCTATTTGAGCATCATTTAGGACGGTGTAGATGGCGCTGATACTACCGAAATAATAGTCCTTCTTCTCAAAAATGAGATGTACGTGAATTACCTTAGTCATAAATTCATCATTTAGAAGTTTCTTTTGCAAAGATATTCTAAATAATAATTATATAGAGTATTTACAAAGAAAATATGTACTATTTAAGGCGTTTAGAGAATATGGTCTCATAAGTTCTTTTATATGCCCAAACGGATAAAGTGGTATCAATGAATAGCCATAGAGTGAAATGTTAAAAATGAGTTTAGGCATACTATAAGGCATACTGATAAGGCATACTTTTTTCATAAGTAATAAGCTTATGTAACGTGGTTTAGGCATACTATTTTAATAATTAGAAAAGGGCGTATTTTATATGATGTTTCCTTTTAAGTTATGTTTTTAGGCGTTTAAATAAACATTTATAGGGGGATAGTATAGTTATTTTGGTAAGTGATACGGTTGTATCTCTTTTATAAGTACTTGATTTATAGTATACATTTATAAAATAAATGCTATTTTAGCGTCATAAACGCGTGCGCGTCACAAATAATTGGCAGTATAGCTCAGTTGGTAGAGCGCAGATATGCATACGTGATGATACATGTGTGCAGCTCTTTTGTCACAAGTTCGAGTCTTGTTGCTGCCACAATGGTTTTTGAAGGTAGAGACGAACGTTCCCACTATTCAGTGCTCCGTCTGAGGGAATTAAACGTACGGAGATTTTAAGGTAATTGATTGATTGTTGATGGAAACGCTCCCGGTGATTGTGCCGGGAGCATTATTTAGTAATGAAAATAGATATTCCTATTATAAAAAGAAATATCATCCGCAAGGTTCTCTATTCGCACAAGGAACTTCCACGGTATCAGCATGCACTCGAAATCCTATTTTGTGCAGTAAACGGATATGAACCTATTAATGGATATATAAGTGGCATCGAAGATGCAGGATATCGAGAACTATACACTAAAATATTGGAAAAAGTCAACGAGCTAAGAGTAGGCCTTCCAAGCGCCAATAATACCAACAATACTAGCGAGTAAATTTATCCAATTTGTTGTTTTCTTATTTCTATTAAATTCAAAATTATGGCAAAACGGTTGATTATAGCTTTTGATGTCGTGGATGAAAACGACAATAGTATTATTGATTGGCAATGCAATACGAATGAAATAGATATCTCCGATGATGTAACCCCTTTAGATATTACGAGGCTATGGATGGACATGTATCGTTATACTATGTACGCTCCGGCACATCCTGGAATATCTCATCTGTTTGCTTATATGGCTCCTTTAATTGAAGAGGCACAAGGTGGTAATACTTCAGGTAAACCTGTTGTAAATCCATTAGTAATTTACTGCAGTCACAGAAAAATCGGACATCCTTTGCAAAACCGGAAACATGAACAGGTTTTACCAGAAATTCTTCAACGCTGACTTCTATATTCGGATTTCGAGAACAGATATCATCCACAAGTGCCCAAAAATGATCATTCATATCATATAGGTGCGACTCTGTCTCCTTAAAAAACATGTGATTGTATGTGTGTTTATGTTTTAGCTTGTTCATCTTATTGATTATTACTTATTATTTAGAAGACTTACGGATGTCGCCTTACTTCACATTGATAGCACGCAATAATTGTTGCATCTGCCCTTTCATGACATCCATATCATCTTCCAACTGATTAACCTTGTCGTAATATGTTTCATTGAGATTCGGCATTTTAGCACTGAAGTACCATTCTGCATGAAGTATGGTGTTTATCTCCTGAGTTTCCAAATTAAAATTGGGGTAATTGATTTTATCTACATTATCTGACATACAGACGAGAAAACCATGCTGGCGAAATCTGTTTTTGATGCGTTTGATATATGAACGCCCATCAGTGTCACTGATAACATAAATGTGCTGGTCGGGCATGTCCTGCCATTCAGAACGGTCGAGTAATCTCACGATAACGTAGGAGCTATCCAATAATGTGGGTGACATACTTTCTCCTTTAATGCGGACGCAGAAGTATTTTTCACTATTACGCACCATGGATAAAGGCATTTTTATGGTATCTACTACTTCCAAATAATCGGGGTTATCGTAGCCACAGCAGCCTGCTGCAACAGAGATGTCCACCAGTGGGATTGAAACAAAATCATTATTGATAGACAACGACGCTGTAGGAGCGAAATTAGTAGATGTTGGCTCGTGACGAAGCATAGAGCCACGTCCTGTGATAAGCCAATCTGCAGAATATAAGGGATAATTTTCAACTATGTTTTGTAACCATTTAGATTGAATGTCGGTACCATTGGCTATAGCTCTTGATAACACGCCTTTACTGGCACCAATACTACGTTCCATAGCAGTGATAGTTATCCCCTCTTTTATAGCTATTTCTTGAATTCTTGATAAAATATTACCCATATAGATGAAAATTATCACGCATTTATTTGCATGGTTGAAAATTATCACTTAGATTTGCATCGTGTTCAAGCAGAACAGCCCCAAAGATAAGAATTATTTTAATCAAAATTTAGATATGGAGAACAAAATCAGAAAGAAGATTGAACTGAGTGCTTCAGGCAAAGAGAAACTTGCCCGGATGTTCAATGTGACACACCGCAGTGTGTGTTATGCACTTGACTTCAAACGTAACAGCGTGCAGGCTGCAAAAATTAGGGAAGCTGCTCTAATTAATGGTGGTAAGTTGGTAGAGATTATTGATGTGACAGACTCTGTCAAACGTACGGTGAAAGTGTTGGACTCTCATGGAAATGTGAAGGCGGTGATAAATGATACGGTAACTTTATAAATGGTACGGATATGGCAACAACAATTAGCGTAATACCTGCATCTGTAGTAATATCTCGAATTGGATATGTGTATTATAAGAAATTAATAAAAGGAAAGCGCATTGAACTTGTCAGAACAGCGCGCTTTCCTTATGAGGCTTTAGTGAAAAACTCCTCTATTCTTCAGTCGCTTCTGGATCAGGATCAAGAATGTCCTCCTTGTTACAATGCAGGAAACTGAAATCATGGAGTAGCATAAATGTTTTTAGGGCATCTGCAATGTTGTTACTTAAAAAGTGGTCGCGGAGAATGGAGATAGAGAACCGATACCAACCGGACTTCTCATCATAGTCAAGGAATTTATAGATACCATAATAAGTTTTACAAAAGGCTTTGGCAGCTTTTTCATCCAACTGATACCCTTCTATGCCTCCACCGTCCTGATAGCGTCCCATAGTAACAGTAATAACAGAAATGCTTTCATTAAATGAATTCATAATAGTTGAATTTAAGATAAGATAATGTTTTTTATCAGCTACAAATGTAGCGAAACTATTCCGGTTCGAGATGAATAGGGGTAGATTTTTCAATTGAGAATTAAAGAATTAAAAAAATAAAGTGATATGGATAGAAAATTGACAGTAAAAGAAAAGGCGTTCTTGGAGGAGCTTCGGGAACTAATGGCGAAGCACAGTGCTATGCTGTATTCGGAGAATGACCGGGTATGCATGGATATTGAGTATTCGGGTGATGAAGACTGGGAGCCCGTAACCTTGCCCGATGGCATTACCGTGTTTTACGACTTGGATGATTTCATTGAACAAAACTCTTAAGCTTTACAAAATATGAAAACCTGGAGAACAATTCAGAAGATTGCCGCAGTCGTGGGCATGACCTATGGCATGTGGCTGGGAACCAATGTTGACACAACGGATGCGGACAGCTGCAATGCGTTTGTAATCATCGTATTATCGGTTATCGTGGCGATATCACTTTGTATACCGGATAAAACGGATACCGCAACTGTTTAGGAACAGTTTGTTCAGCAAGTCCGGAGTTTCCCTTATCATGCGGAAGCGGCCGACTCCCCGGTTCGACGCCGGGGCTTGCACAAATAAAAGAGAAAAGTTTCTGATTATGGAAATGTACGGTAAAATAAAGTGTGTCACTTTCCCTGAACTGGTTTCGCAAGGAAGAATATTGAGTAAACCAAACTACGATAAAAAAGTACGTGAAGGCAAGCTTCGGGTTGTACGTCCCGGAAAAGGAGCCGGTTCCTATGCTCTCATAGACTACACCAGTCTTCCTACCCTTATTCGTGAGGCATACGACAGACTTTATCCCAATGCTTTGGAAGAAATGAAAAAACAACTAATGAGCAATATCATTCGTAGTGACAGTAAAGCTGTAGAGTTTTATAAGACCTACCGCCCCGCCATCTCACTGGAACGTCAGGCAGAATATGTACTGAATGCCGAGGTGATGAATGAACTGATCCGCGTGGAGAAAGAGACCGGAGCCTTGCATAGCAAGTGCGGTTACAGCCGTAAATCCATCGTGTGGGAAACGGTGCAAGGCACATGTGAAAAGCTGCGCGAATGCTATGGGCATACACTGCCCGCAACCCGTCTCCGCGAGAAATTCAACGCTTACAAGAAGGCCGGATATATCGCCCTTGTAAACAAGAATACGGGCAACCAGGCGGCACGTGTGGTAGTTCCCGAAGTGGCCCGTCTGTTGCTGAAACTTCGCCGGAGCATTGTTCCCCGCTATACCGAGGCGCAGATCTTCGATGAGTATAACCGTCAGGCAGTAGAACGCGGGTTAAATATCATCAAATCACCTACTACCATAAAGAACTATCTTAATGATCCGGCTGTAATGCCGATGTGGTATGCAGCCGTATACGGCATGCAGAAGTGGAAAGCCAAGTATGCCAGTCTGATGAAGACCAGCCTCCCGCAGATGCGTGATGCATTATGGTATGGCGATGGTACCAAACTAAATCTCTACTACAAAAATGAACAAGGAAAGATGTGTACCACCAGCGTATATGAAGTGATGGACGCTTACAGTGAGACTTTGCTTGGGTATGACATATCCCCGAATGAGAATTTTGACAGCCAGTACCGGGCTTACCGTATGGCCGTTGAAGTCTCCGGCAGCCGTCCTTATGAGATTGTGACCGATAACCAGGGCGGACATAAGAAAGGTGATGCAGCAGGTTTCTTCCAACGTCTTACGATACTTCATCGCCCCACGATGCCCTATAACGGACAATCCAAAACGATCGAAAATGCTTTCTACCGTTTTCAGGCGCAGGTTCTTCATGCCATCTGGCATTTCACAGGACAGAATGTGAATACCAAAAAACTGAATAGTAAGCCCAACCTGGAATTCATAGAGGAGAATGCCTATGCGCTTCCCACACTCGAGGAGCTGAAAGCTATTTACAAGGAATGCCGTAACCGATGGAACAATGAGGAAAAGCACTTCGCCACCGGTATTCCTCACATGGAGATGTATCGTATGAGCGAGAACCCCGAGGCTGTGCCTGTTAATGAAATCGACATGATGAGGATGTTCTGGCTGTGTCATCCCAAAGCTGTAACGTACACCAATTATGGCCTGCGGTTTGAGATTGACAAACAGCAATACCACTATGATGTATATGCAGCCGACGGTCTGCGCGATGAAGCCTGGGCGCTCCGCAATACCGGACGTGAATTCACTGTAATGTATGATCCCATGGACATGACCCGCGTGGAATTGTGGCGTAATACCGCCACCGGTGCCAAGTATAGTGCCACTGCCACTCCAAAAGTTTCTGTCAGCCGGGCCACCCAGGAACGTACTCCTGAAGAAAGCGGCTTCATGCGGCGTACCATTGAACGCAACAAGGAGACCATGGCCGCCATCCAACTGGAAGGCGAACGGTTTGACCTTGACGAGCGTATTGCAGCCGAACTTTTCGGCCTTTCCACCCCGAAACCTAAAAATCTCAGCAGGAAGAAAATGGACGAATGTCGTGAAAGGTATGATCATGGTAAACTTTCCGTTCCTCTCTCCCTACCGGAGAAACGCAAACAGGAGGAAACCGAAATCTATAATGAAGCCAATTATTCCACTGTAGGGGAATACACCAAGGCACTTTCCAATATGACACTGGATGAGCTGGCATTGGACAGGTTTTAAACAATAATCAATAATCAATTAAATACTATTCAAACTATGAAAGGATTAACCAGACAAGACAAAGACAATATCCGCGATGCACTGATGGGCTACTGTGAGAATTTTCCCAGCCGTAACCGCGCCAGCGAGAGCCTGCAGGGAGTCAGCGCGGCTGTGGTAAGCCAGATTTTAAACACCAAGTATGAAAGTATCAGCGATGACATGTTCAGCCGCATAGCCGCACAGATCGGTTTCAGCTTCGAGCACTGGACTATCTGTGAGAGCGACAATTACCGCCTTGCCACTTATGTGCTGGCCGATGCCCAGATGTACAAGAACGTTACCTGGATGGTGGGCGATGCCGGATGCGGCAAGACTACCGCCGCCATAGAGTTCCGCCGTACACACCGTAACGTGTTCTATATCCTTTGCTCGGAAGACATGAGACGCAGTGATTTTGTCCGGGAAATAGCCAAGCAGGTAGGCGCGCCTACTGACAGCACCAACAATTTGCGTGACATGCTGGATTATGCTCTTGGCATGATTGGTTTCCTGCAGAACCCGCTGCTTATTTTTGATGAGGGCGACAAGCTGACAGACTGCGTGCTGAACTACTTCATCAGCATCTACAACCGTCTCGAAGGGCGTGCCGGCATTGTCTTTATGAGCACCGACTACATCAAGCGCCGCGTGGACAACGGACTGCGCTACAACAAGAAAGGCTATAAGGAAATCAACAGCCGTATAGGCCGCAAATTCTTCGATTTGAATGCTACCAGCCGTAATGATGTATATGCCATCTGCCAGGCCAATGGACTGACAAACGAAGCCGAGATAAAGCGTGTAATGAAAGATGTAGAGGCCTGTGATAATGACCTGCGCCGGGTTAAACGTGTAGTTCATGCACAAAAACGGCGTGCCGAACAGCAGAAAGGGAGGGATGAAGAATGAATGTAAGACATGAAGATGCTGCAGGGGAAAAGGAGAAAAAGATAACCTTTGACCGAAATGCTAAAGGGGTACGTGAAATGCTTTCGATGAAGTTCGATACGCTGGATTTCAAAGATGCGTGGCATGACGCTTTCGGTACACCGGAACGCCGCGGGGTATGGTTTGTCTGGGGAAATTCCGGTAACGGCAAAACCTCGTTTGTAATGCAGCTCTGTAAGTACCTCTGCCGTTTCGGACGTGTGGCTTACAACAGTATGGAAGAGGGAGCATGTCTCACCATGCAGGACACGCTCCGGCGCTTCGGCATGATGGAAGTTAACCGCCGTTTTCTGCTAATCGACAACGAAAGCATTGAGCAGCTCAGTTTGCGGTTGAAGCGTCAGAAATCGCCTGACTTTGTGGTTATCGACAGTTTCCAGTACACGCAGATGACCTATCGGCAATATATAGAATTCAAGGAGCAACACCGCAACAAGCTGATTATCTTCATCAGCCATGCCACCGGACGACTACCCACCGGACGCAGCGGTAAAAGTGTGATGTTCGATGCCACACTGAAGATATACGTCGAAGGATACCGCGCTTTCAGCAAAGGGCGTTTTATCGGACCTGTGGGGCACTTCGATATCTGGCCGGAAATGGCGGCGAGATACTGGGGAGAATAACGAATGATTATTAATGTTCAGTGACAGACAGACCTATTATGAAAACGACCAAAAATAAATCCATTACGTCGCAGCAGCTCAAAGCTTTGCACGCCACTTTCCACCGCATCGGTATGGATGACGATGCCAGGCATGGATGCATCTATGAATTCACTTCCGGACGTACGGCAAGCAGCCGGGAACTGACGATGCACGAGGCGCGGCAGCTGTTGGAAAGGCTGAACCCACCGGATGAAAAAACAAGGGCGATGCAACTGGCGGAAGCGAAAAGTGTGTTCCGCGACATCTACCGCCTTTCTTTCATGATACCGCAGCTCAATCAGGGTTTCACCAGTGACAATGAAGACGAATACCGGATGAACGTTGCGAAGCTCAATATGTGGGCGAGGAAATACAGCAAGGCGCGCAAGGATGTTACCGCCATGAAACTGTGGGAGTTACAGGATACCAAGAAGCAGCTGGAAGCTTGGATGCGGCGTGAGGAAAAGAAACAGAAAAATGAAACAATATGAGAACGAAAAATGAAATCAAACAGGCTGTGGCGATATTGACTCGTAAAGCCGACCGGCTCAGTCTTGTACAGGCCGAGGTATTGCAGGGCAGCATGACCGAACAACAGGTATTCCAGAAATACGTCATGGAAGTTGCAGAAGAGAATCGTGACGAAGAGATGTTCTTCGCCGCCCGCGATGCCGCCCGGTTTTCTGCCGGACATATCGGTCTGGAAGAACTGATACCGGATGTACAGAACATGACAGCGGCGGACTTTGCCGCCATCGGAACATTAGGTGTAGTTGACGAAGAGAGCGACACGATAATGCTCTCACGCAAAGAGTTCAACCGTTTACTGGCCCGCATCGAACGCCTGGAACAGTGGACGGGACTACGCCGTAAAGCTGCTCCCGGTGACTGTACGCCTCTTCCATTGCCCGAGGATGCCGATATGGATGACCTGATGAAACAGAACGAGGCCTGCCGTTACCTCTCATGCGGCAAGAATACAATCAAGGGCTATGCCTCCCGCGGACTGGTACACAGTTATAGGAAAGGAAAGTTCACTTATTACAGCCGCCGGGAACTGGATAAGAAAATCAGGAAACTTCGCGATACATTATAACCATGCCTGCCGCCTACAACACCACCGAACGTTACCGGGAATTGGAGAACCGGCTTTCCGAATGCCGCGGACGCATCAATATCCTGGAAGAAAAACTGCTTGGAAGTCCCGTTCCCCTTCCGGTGGCCGAATTCGACCGGTTGCTTGACGAGTACAGGGCCGAGCAGATACGACTCGCCCATCTGGAACAGGAACAGGATGGAAACAGCACTCCAGCCAAGACGGCAGCCGCCAAGGAGCGCTGGCGCAAGCAGAACCGGGACAGAAGAAAGAAATTACATTATTAACCCTATAAAAACATTTATTATGGCAAGAACAAAGAAAACAGTAGTCAGCGGTATCACCCGCGAGCAAGCAGAACAGGCATTCGCAGACTTCGCAGCGGCCGACGCCAAAGTACAGAACCTTACCTCAAAAATGGATATTGAGATGACGCGTATCCGCGAGAAATATGCGGATCAGTTGGCAGAGCTGTCTGCCACGAAGGAAAAGAACTTTGACATCATGCAGGCGTACGCCGTAGAAAACAAGGAAGAACTATTCTCCAAGCGGAAAAGCCTCGAGAGTGCTCATGGCGTATTCGGTTTCCGTACCGGTACACCGAAACTTAAGAACCTGAAAGGTTTTACCTGGGCAGCGGTAACCAACATCTGCAAGGAACTTCTCCCTCAGTATATCCGTACAACGGACGAGCTGGCAAAAGACAAGCTGCTGGCTGACCGGGACAATCCGGAAGTAGCCGAGTTTTTCCCGAAGATCGGCGTACAGGTTGTACAGGAAGAGACTTTCTATGTGGAACCCAAGAAAGAGAATGATGCGCAGCAATCTGTCTGAAGAATATTACGAATACCGGCCGCATGGCAGGAACTGGGTGGTGTACCGTATCCGGCGCGACGCCACCGGTTCCACCGGGACCAAAGTCGGGCAGTTCCTCACGAAAGAGGAAGCCCGGCGTGAGGTCTACCGGTTGAATGGCTGGAAAACAAGATAGAAAGGAATATTATGGAATATGGATATGAAAAGAAAGATCACTGTGGTAACTTGGTTTACCCGATGTACCCAGTACAAGAAGAAGAGGCTGACCATGTAATAGCAGCTTACATCGTAGGCAATGGTTATGTTCCTGTGTTGCCCTTAACTTATGACTCAGAAGAAGCATGTCGCAAGGCTTGTGACGTACACAACAATTACCATAAGTGGACGAAAGGAGAAGTTGAATCCATCTTCTTCAAGTCAATAACAGGGCAATACCCAGAAGATATTAAAGAGTAAAACAAGATAATTATGAATGAATTGGAATTAAAAATAACGGAAATATTGGGACATACTGCACTTGATAATGATATGCAAGTTCCCGAATATGTGCAACGGTTGGCAAAAGCCACGAGGTATTTGGCAACGCAGTTGAGGATAGCACTTTGCGAAAGTGAGGGCGATGCAAGTGGCTCTTGGGAGATATTGAGAAAGACAACTGAAATATTATCATAATTTACACAGAAATGAGCAAAATTGAAGAAGCCTTCAGAGGTTTAGGAAGAACAGAGAAAGCGAAGTTTATTTCGCAAAACATTGATTACGCAAATGCGGATGCAGTAGCCAAGTATATAAGTGCCTACCTTTTTGATGTCCTTGAAGATGTCGGGAACAATGAATATATAGCAATGTATCTCAGAGGAAAGGGGTATGAAGTAACAAAACAAAAATAATTCTCAAAACGGAAAAATAATGGCAAAGATAACTTACAAATCAAGTATTCCCAATGACAAGCCGCTTTGGCTTCTTAAGCTCCAGTTGGCGGTCAGCCAGCTGGATGCCACCGGACTGAAAGGAAATGAGCAGGATTTCCGTAACCTGAAATCGTTCATCGATGCTGAAATCCGTTCATTAATGGAGAAAGGCGACATCCGCCGCAGCTTTGTGGAAACCGAACTCCGGCATGATGAAGGCAAAACGGTGATACACATCTTCCGCAATCAGATGATGGTTCAAACCTATTACATTGAATAAGCCCCATGAGCGAGAAAAGAGAAATAGCACTAATAACTTCTCCCGGCTTTGGCGTTGGCAAGGAAACCGTGGGATACTATACCGGCTATGCCTGCGGTTACTGCCACGGCAATGGTTGGTTCTGGAACCCGGACATCATTCATGAACGGGTAAAGATACCTTGCCCCAAGTGCGGTGGTACCGGACAGGTGAAAGGCATTGTTACGGTGGAATGGGTGCCGGACGGACAGGTGAAGCCCTGCTTTAATGAAGAATAAATAACGAAAAAACTCTCTTTAATAAACCTCCTTACAACCCCGATAAACAGGGCATTTCGCTTGCCACTCTCCCTGTTTTTTCGTATCTTTAAAGAGTGGAAAGCAAAAAAATATTCATCAAGCGTGATTGGATATTCAAAAAGAATTCGCACCTTTGCGGCGCTAAAGTTTTTAAATACACGAGACGGAGTCATCCGTCCAATGCGTCGCATGTGGGCTTTTTTTATGCCCTTGTGTGAACCATCATAGTATGGCGGCATTCAACCCCGTGCATAGATTGTAATGGTCTATGCGAGTCTCGTGTAGAAACTTTAGCAGCGGGAAGTGGATGCCGTTCTTTTTAACTATCCACATGCTAAAATTCTACGTTATGAACAAAAAGTCTAACCGGCTGCACAGCAGCCAAAAGAATGCGATGCTCCGCGCTCGCAATCAAGAACAAATTCACGCTTATTTCGAGCAAGTACTTAACCTACGCAACAGTGGCGAAGCCTATCCGGTGAAGCTGGATGATGTATGGCCGTTGATGTATTCCGACAAGAAGAAAGCTACGGATGTACTAAAGGCAGACTTCATTTATGAGGTGGACTATATCGTGCAAAAGTCTGATAATCAATTTTTCGGCCAAAAATCACCTAAATTATCCCACACTCCCGGGCGTCCACGGGAAGACTACTTTCTCACCGCCGAATGTCTTGAATGGTTCATTGCCCGCAAGATTCACAGCGTGTTTGCCGTATATCGCGAAGTGTTCCACCTCAATGTGAAAGCCAGTACCCCGATAGCCGGAGTCTATCCTATCCTTTATCAGGGCAAAGTGCTCTACCCCTACACACCGCTGTTGAAAGCCATCGGCTACAGCACCCGCAGCGGTTCCGTGCAGAGCCGCCGTCGGCAATATCCGCAGCATTTCGTGAAATACACCGACCGCAACTGGATAACTCCGGAAATGGCAAACTTGCTGATGCAACAGCGGGAAACGAAGGAGTTGCAGGAAAAATTGAAAAGCGCACAACAGTTCCTACCGTTCAAAGACGAAGAAGTGTGATAATCTAAAATAAACAATGACAGTATGAAGAAGAAATATTACTATGACATGTTCACCCCGATAGAAGACAACAGTCCTCTTGCCGGTCTGCTTAATCGGATTTTGGGAGAACTGGATACAATCAGACTGATATCCGCACCCTCCACATTTGAAATGATGGAGAAAAAGGAAGAGGTGAATTTCAAGCTATTTCATGAAACCTGCCTTTGGGAGATGTACCTGCACGGTGTCATCGAGAAACTGAACCACTGGATAGAAATACTTGAAGAGTATGAGAACGAGTTCGACTCCAGTTGGAAATATTACGCATCAGCGAAACGGATTGAGTCCATCAAGAAGTATGGCGGTGAGGAAAGTGATTATGACAGTGAGGGAAATGTCCGGATTGAGAACCTCACAGCTAAAGACTTGGAACATGATACAGTTATAAGAAGTCTTGTACAGGATGACTGGCAGGACATCGTGCAGGAAACCACGCTCGACCACCTCGGCGGACTGGTGAACGCCTTGCAGGCACATGCAAAACTTTCCGTAAGGGACGTTTTCAAGAAACTGTATAACCAAGATATACCGATGTACAAGCAGGACAAGAACGGCGATATGGTTAAAATGAACTTTGCCGACGAAATTCTGATGAAAACCTCGGACGAACTTCGGGCAGAGGACTATTCCTCAATTGTGTTGTGTGTATGCTTTAATATACAGCTGATGATTGGACGAATCAAGGCTCTGGATTCATTCAGCGACAACAAGGACGAACTTCTGTCGATACGGAAAGATGCGGAAGCCATGCTGAATCTGAAATTCTTAGTTTGTAATTAATCGAGTAAGGAGGTTTATTATGGAACAGAAATACGATTTATCCGAGTTAGAAGGTTATTTTCAGTGTATGGTATCGCCTGATAAGGCTGTATCTCAAATAAATTCAGTCATAGTTCAACTTACGCAATGGTTTCTTGAAGTTGATAAACAAGGAGTAGAAGAATTCTATCTGAAAGATTGTGTTGATTTTCTCCTTGGTTTACGATGTGCCATTGAAGAAGTCAAAGCCATTTGATATGAGTATACCATCTGATAATTTAGATATGTCCTATTTGCAGGATATTGCTGCAAACTGAAATCCAAAGGAAATAGCCAAAGCTGTAGAAGATGCGATGTTTACCTATATTTACTCAAATCTGAGTCAAGACGGACAGGCTGTAGAATCGTGTGACTATATAGCCTACTTGCGTATGCTTCGTGATACGCTATTGGATGTAAAACCGAAAGATTGCGTTCTTTCATAAATAGAGAAGCCGCTACACAGCTTTATGCCTGTTGTAGCGGCTTTTTGTTTCAATCTTTGGGGTTCTGCTCTTCTTGTGCTTTCTTATCTCTTTTCCTTATACGTGTAATAAAAGAATCCATTGTGAATAATAGTAAGGCAGTAAATAAAGGTGTAAACTGCCAAACGGCTAAATATAGAGATAAGTTATTGATGTCGCACAACATATTGACTACATACAAGACGGATGCCGTCAATACATGTGAGAAAATTAAGAGATTATGAGTAAAGTCTAACTTTTTCTCTGCTATGTTCAGAGCCGGAAGGTACAGGAAGAGGGTAAAAAGAGTAGAGCCACCCATAGCTACAAGAACTGAAATATGCAACGGGTTGTCTTGAAAGGAGGGGAGATATAGAAATGCTACAAAAGAATAACATATAGTGGCAATCAATATGGTTCTTACGAACATTCTTTCATTATCTCCGGTAATTTTCAATAATTCGAAAACGGCTAATACAACTTCTTTCATAAATATAAGTTTTTAATAGATTAATAATCCACAAATATAAATTCATACTTGTGCAATTTTCTTGCACTCTATGTATTTTCTTCAAGAAATGATAAATATAACAGCAAAAGCCGCCAACGGTCATCCCGTCAGCGGCTTTTCTTTTTGTCCGAGCCTCGTATCTTGTAGCTCGTGCTCGTACCTATTTCACTCCCCCGGCTCCCCCAACCGTCGGACGATCGCCTCGTGCTGCTTGGGTGTCAGCGCCCGTTGTCGTGGCTTGTAGCAGAGGGCTTCCAGTTCTCTTTGCAGGTCAGTGTTTAGTTTTATCCATCGGTGCAGCTGCGCACTGGCGCTGCGGGGTGTGGAGCGCGGAAAATAGGCTTGCGCCAGGTCGCTCATATAGATTGCGTGTATCATTTCGTTTACAATTTAGTCATTTATAAAGTACAATTTAAAATCACTGTGTGGCAGGGTAAAAAACTACCCGTAGGTAGCCAGCTCACTACTTACGGGTAGTCGGTCATTTACTTGGAGGTAGTTGGGGCACTACCACGTAGCAGGCCGTTGTCAGCCCAGCGGGTTCTCTTCCTGATCTTCGCCGTCACCTCCGGTACCACTGCCCGGGTTGCCATCGGGCAAGGGTGCTTCGCCCAGTTTGGCTACACGCTTGAAGGTGAGCCCGCCTTCGCCCGCACGGGTGGCCGCCTTGATGGGACGTCCGGGGCGGAACTGGATGTGCGCACCGGTGATATTGGCGCTGGTGAATTTCTTTTCAGTTTCAGCGCCGTCACTACAGAGCTGAATCTGGAATGTGCCGAAGTTCTCGAGACGGACAATCTTGCCTGCCGCCAGATTCAGGTTGACCTGTTTGATAAGGGCACGGATGGCATTCAGCACATCACCGTCTGTCAGCGAGGTGGCGTATGAGATTTGCTCCGCCATTTCGTCCATGGTTATCTCGCCGCTGGCCTGTGCCTTGGCATAGAATAGTTTGGCGGCTTTGTCGTCGCCCGGTTTGCTGCTCATCAGAGCAAGGGAATAGTTTACCATAACTTTGTAAATTAAAGAATTAATAATGAAAGCTGCCTTTTCGCGAAAAAGACGGGGCAAAGGTGTGGTAAACATACCGGACGGTGTGGTAATGGGTGATTTTCCGGCGCATTTGTTGCATTAATGTGTTATTATGGTTATTTTTGTATCAGGATTTCAGACTGTTTCAGGGTAATCACAAATCAGTTTTTAAGGGTATGAAGAAATATCATCGTTCCATTGTCGGGCGTAGTTATGCACACCGGGTGAAGGAAATTCTCCGCATCTACGACGAACACAGCCGTAGCGGGCTCAGCAACCGTGAAATTCTTCGCCGGTATATCTGGCCCGTTTATCCTATCTGCGAAAAGACTTTCTACAACATCATTAACGCTAGTGCCGATCCACGCATCATCCGGCAGCAGAATGATTTGCAGCGTCAGCTGTCGTTGTTCTGAACATCTTCCATTACAACTGTACTATATTGGTGTTCGTACACCTTGATGCCACCGGGCAGTGAGAACTGCCGGCTGAAGGTGCGTTCCATAACCCGGGCACATCCCTCGAACCGCCAACCGTGCAGATAGCTGTTCAGTTGCCTTGCACGGCTCAGGCGTTCAGCGGCTTTTTGCTCCTGGCTGCTGCCGTAATGAGTGTCATCGTAGCAGTCAAAAGCCATGCGGACGGTCAGGATGAGTTTCCCTTGCTGCGTGGCTGCGTTCAAAGTTTCCCACTTTGTTTCCGGCACGCCGATGAGGATGCAGGGAAAGGTTACGGGGTACTGGTCTTCACCGTTTGCAAGGGCTTCCAGTTGCCCGCAGTCTTCATCGATAAGGGAGACGAAAGCCCCCATCTTGTCGGCAATCTGCCTTTGAAGGTCATTGAATAGTTGTTCCATAATATATAATATGCTAATGTGAATAATGCGCTAATGTGCTAATTTCTTTTACTGATATATTATCTTTCTGATTTCCTGCTCCAGTTTATTATCTATCTTCTTCGCCAGTTCCGGTCCCGGCTCTTTGCTGATGAACTGTCGTTGGGGGATGCGGACGGTGAGCTTGGTCTTCTTGGTAAGCGCCAGGCGCTTCCAGAAGGTATCTTTCTTCTTGTCGTCTCCAGCTTCCTTGTAATGCTGCGCCCAGGCAAACTTCCGCATTTGGGGAGTGACGGTGGGTTGCAGGATGCCGCCCCAGTTGTGCACACCCGCGTATGGGGCGCGGGTGAAGACAGTCACTACGCCGTCTCCCGGCGTGTATTCAATGCTGCCTGCCAGGAGGTTTCTGCCGGAAAGCAGAGGCCCGTACCGGGAACCGGCATCGGCACCTCCGCTTTTCTGCCGTTTCGTCTCCTGCCATTTACGGAAACCGTTGTAGGTGAATCCGCCTTTGCTGAAGTCCTCTTCGATGTGGCGCTTGGCAATGTTTCCGGCCAGAACGGGCATCTTGCGTCGGCAGAATTCCTCTATCTGTTTTCGATTTTGGGAGATTTTACGGTTAAATTCCTGTATATCCATTGTTTATTAAATAAATAGATGTATTTTTGTGCCATAGGAAAGGAGTTAAAATATTCCAGTGTCGGGTTGTAGTCCCGACGAGGTTTGTTTTAGCTCCTTTCTTTTTTCAGGTGTTGCAATATCTTGTCCGAGTCGGTGATGCTGTGTAGCCTGTAACTTCCGTCCTCATATTCACGAACGATTATCCAACTTTTATCACCCAGTATTTTGATTTCAAACAAGTGGGACTGCACCAATTTAGGAATATCCTTGTATCTGGAGACAGCACCTATATACTTCGCTTTTCTGAAAACCTCGTCAATCATGAGAATCATTTCATTCTTGTGGGCGTAGTGCTCATGAGGCTGGTTCAACCATTCCTTCACGTTCTTCTGTCCTATCTGAATCTTATGGCGGAACTCCCTGTTGACAAGTTCCATGCCTTTGACGGACCGTGCCGCCTCCTGTTTCAGTTCTTTGGTACGCTCCGAGTACTTCCTGTCCTGGTCGTGGCGCGGCTCTACTTTGACCCTGGCATAGTCCGGAAACTTCTCTTTCAGAAACGCTTTCACCGCTTCCTTTGCCCCCTCGTACCCATTGGCTATGTAGGGGTGCGAGTCCCCAAACAGCTTCCCGTCTATGCCGGGGTTGTTATCCAGTCCCGGTGCGGGTTGATTCCCGGGCGCATTGCTTTCACGAGGCGCACCGGTGGGCGTCGCATCAGTGGCAGAGAGCGAACATTTGCAGTTCCACCGGTCACCAGGGCGGTGAGCTTTCCAGAACGGATGATGTATTGGCAAGATGGTTCCCCAGAATACTTTGTGGTCGGCTCCGGGATGGGCACTGGTACTGGGCATCCATTCTAAGTTTGGCAGGATGTCGGCATATTGCTCGAAGCGTTGCCAGTCCGCAGCCTGGCGGGCACGAATGACGGCGGTGTTATACTCCGTCCGAAGCCAGTGGCGCACATGATGGTCGAGCATGGGATGAACATCCTTTGTCCACTGTTCAAACGGTTTTAAAACACCGTTCGAGTCGTAGAGTTGCGTGGCGATGTCGTTCTGCATGCGGTGTACCTTGAAGGCGGAGAAGACGGCGTTGCCCGTTTCCATCTTGGTGTGGAAGTCCGGAGTGAGTTCCCTGCTGCCGATACCTTTGTCGGACGCCTCTGTAAAAGCTCGGAAGGTTTCATTGAATAGATTTTCCTCTATCTCCGTCATAGGGTGGAAATCCTGTTCGTAGATACGCTTCAGGGCACGCTGCAGGGCTTTGTCGTCGAAGACGAAGGCGGTACTTACGTCATCATCAGTTTTGCATTGCAAGGGTGTAGCTGCCCCGGACATATAGTCTACTTCATCCTGAGCAGGTAGTCGTTGATCCTTATAGTAGAGGCCGTTCATTACCAGTCTAAAGCCCCGTCTGTCTGCGGGGCGTGCCCGAAAAAAGAGCGGGCACGGTTTTTAGGGCATTTCCCTGCCACTTCCTCCTGCGGGTAGTCGCCAACGGGTGGCGTGGCAAGTGGGGCGAACGGATTGGAATCCTTTTTCTTTTTCTCCATTTCAGCTTTCAGTTGCTCGTAGTTGTTGGGCTTTTCGATGTTCAGCTGCTCATACAGATAATCATCCGCCATTGGCAGGCCGAATACGTTGACGGCTTTTTCCAAGAGTTCTGCTTTCGTCTTTACTTGCCCAAGGTCTGCTTCCTCCACATATACGAACTCTCCGCCCTGCGTGTTGATACCCAGGGCGGCAAACTGTTCGGTCATGTCGTAATTCAACAGGTTCAGAATGGAGAGTGCATCCTGCTCTATCAATTCCTGCTCTACTTTGTTATGTACGGTTCCCAATGCCTGTGTGCCCGTTTTACTGGCTTCGGTGGTAAGTGTGTTGCCCAGTACCGCCTTACTCATTTCAGCGTTGTATCGGTCGGTGAGAGCAGAATACATGTCACTGCTTCCTGAGAGGTTGCCGGGTTCTATAAATTCCAGTTTCGAGCCGTCCGGGCAGAGGAATACGGATGCTCCGCCCTGGCTTTCGGCTGCTTCGAGCGATGCCCTGCGGGCTTCGGGATCGGAGGCGTCGTAGGTGTATTTGCGGATGGGGCGTCCGAATATTTCGGCCAGTTGTGCCCAGTCGCCGATGGTACCCCGCTTGTAGATGACGTAAGGTGCGGTACGTGCCAGGATTCCCAACGGTTCTTTTCCCCGTATCATCAACAGGTCGGCATAGTTATCGAACGGTTCGCCCATGAGGTCATCCTGCCGTGTCTTGATAACCCGCAATACCGGGTCTACATGTTTGCGGGGTACCAGGTAATAATCTATCCACCCTTTCTCATTGATATAGAATTGCACCAGCGTAAATCCCCAGTATTCGGCATCGAGCGCATCACCCAGAAAACGCAGGAACCAGGGCGAAGCAATCTGTCGGTTTACCTTATCGTCAGCAACACCATTACGACGGAACTCTATTTTTCGTCCCAGTACACCGCTCTTCCGCTTCTGTACAACGGAAAACAGGTGCGGGTCCATCAGACTCTCACTGTAAATGTCGTATAACCGGACGCGACGGGTAAAGTCCACATTCTCCGCTCCCCGGATGGACTGCATATAGTCGTCCAGCCCGATGCCGAAACGTTGGGGCTGCGTCAATATAATGGTTGCTCCCGGACGGGTGACGTTGCTGCCTTCGGTAATGCGCTGCTTCTCTTTGGCAGTTTTATTCACCATGTAAAAAACGGAACTCCACAGCTTTTTGATTCTTGTGCTCATACAGTTTTCATTTTTAATTCTTTCATTATTAATTCATCAAAGATGATTGGTGCGTTTTGGGTTGCTTGCCATCAGCCAGGGCGCATTCTGTTTCTGCTCTTCTTCCGGCAGCCTGGGTGCCCCGTCGATAGTGATTTTAAATGCCGCTACCTGTTTCAGCCATTCCACGGCACGCTCATAGCGGTCTTTACGCATCTGTGACAACTTCTGCGGGTTGTGTATGCAGAAGAGGTGATATACGGTGATGTCTATCGCCATCATCAGCACCAGCTGGTTGCGGCTTTTGCCTTCGGCGGAGAAGATGGCATCCACGTCATAACGTGCACTGAGGTAACCGCGCATTTCGGCAATGGCACGGTCTTCGCATATCTCGACGATGCTCTCGTCATCGCGTGTCAGCCTGGCCAGTATTTCGGAGTGGATGCTGGCGTCGTAATCTTCGGGGTGAATAAACTGGCTCATTTTAATTCTTTCATTATTAATTATTAATTAGCTTGTCACAGTCGTTTTGGGTTCCGGCGTGCATTATGATGAATCACTGTCACCGGTTCCAGTTGTTGTACTTTCTTTTTGAGGATACGCAGACCGCCCTCCGCGCAGTCGGGGCCGTCGGCAGGAAATTTTAGGCGCAGGGTAAAGAGCCGGAATTGGTCATCCAGGCGTTTCATGTGGGGACTGTTTTTCTCGGCCTCGTTGAAGATGAGGTTTCCTTCGCGGTTCAGCGGTTCCAGGTTGGCCTCGATGCGGGTGGCCTTGTCAGTCTTCCGGTCTTCATCGGGATGGATGTAGAGTTGCACGTTCCGCTCGCGTCGCACCTTGCCTACCAGCGGTTTGAATACTTGTTGGAAGAAAGGGTCTTGCAGCTTGTTATTCTCCATGTAGCAGTATACGGGTACCTTGGCTTCCACGTATTCCAGCAACTGGACGTACCAGTCGATGAACTCGGAGTTCAGTCCGCGGTCCAGCCGGGCATTGATGATATAAACCTTGTCCTTCAGCTGCCCCATGAGGACGCAGCTTTTGGTGCTGCTGTTCTTGCTTTTGTTTTCTCCCGGAGCGGGGTCGCCGTAGATGACGAGGAAAGGAAACTTTTTCAGATCCGGAACTTTGCCATATACCAGTTCCTTGAACACTTCACCCTCCGTTACCGGATTGTTGAAGTACTCCGTCTGCTGGGCGGCGGTACTGATTTTGGAGAGTGCAGTGTCTATTTGTTCCTCCGTATTCTTGGCAGGCCATGTGCTACGTCCCTCCTTATCGCGTATGTTCACTATATCCCAATGGTTGGCAGCTTCTCCGGCACGCACTACGCAACAGTCACGGGCGATGATATTGCCGCAGAAGATGATCAGTGTCTTTATGGCAGTATCGCGCGTGCCGTATAATGCCTTTTCCCACCAGTCCCAGTTCTTTTGTACCGTGTCCGGATTGCGCACGGCTTCATCCGTATCAAAGTCATCCACCAACAGCACATCCGGTCGGATGGCACCGTTCCTGCTGCCGCGCGGCGCATTGCCCGCACCTACCGCACGGAACGAGCATCCGCATTTGGCGACGAACTCCTCGGCACACCAGTTCCCGGGATTCACCTGCACGCCATAGTAGGCACGTATCAGTGCATTCTCCTCGAATTGCTTCTTATAAGGATCGAGCAGGCGTGTGGCGCTGTCCTGCGTGGCGCTCGCCATCATCACATTGCACTTTCTTCCGGTAAGTGTCAGGTACATCACGATGAACATCACCGTTGTACTCTTGGCCAAGCCACGTGCCCAGGAGAGTACTTCAAACCATTCTTCATTCTTGATGCAACGGCGTATGGCTTTCGTTTGGAAATCGGCAAACTCGAACTTGCAGTACTCCGGGAAGAAGAACTTTATCCATTCTACCGGGTCGGCCTCCAGCCGTGCCCGCTCCCTGGCTATCTGCGCCTGCGTCAGGTTCACGTCCGAATTCCGGCGGCGAAGCCCCGCCTCGTAGAACACCGCCCATTCCCGGAGCGCGTCACGGTCTTTCTGCGTCTGTGTCATAGGCTGTCTTTTATAAAAGCGTCCCACAAACGAAGAAACTCCTTGCTTTTGTCCAGGTCGAACGGACGCAGCCAGTTGATGAACTTCATACCTGCACTGATGATATCTGAAATTCCCACGTCCGTTTCCATCTTTTTGATGGCCGTTGCCAGTTTGTTCAAGGTATCCGCTTCTGCGGCTGTGGCAAAACGTTTTCCTTCCTCTCGTCCGCTGATAACGCGGTTTATCTCCGATACCTGGCGATGCAGGGACGCCACCTGCTGTTCCCGGGTGAGCGTCATGCCTGCCTTCAGCTCTTCCCATTTCTCTGCCGACACCCACCGGATGATGGTTTGCCGGGATACCCCCACTTTGTCTGCAATTTCCTGCTGCGTGAGGTTGTCCTTCAGGTAGAGGGTGCGGGCATAGTCTTTCTTCTGTTGCGTAGTCAAATCTGCCATTTTTATAGGATTAAGTTTACGCAAAGTTCATCATCCCGCATGTGAACCTGAAAAAAGCGCGGAGCAGTTACAAGCTATGCCGCACGAACTACCTACTTGCTCGCAAGCGTTACACACTTTTTTGTGCGGTTACCCTTACCACCGTAAGTTTGCAGCAAATAAATCGACAACGCATGACTGCATTCAAAAATATACTTAACGAAAAGACCGCCTGCCTGCTGCTCTACGGAGAAATCAGCGATGAGGGCGGCGAAGGCAGGATAGCCAGCCGGGACATCGTGAACGAGCTGATGTACCTGGACGGAAGCTATGAGAATCTGAACATCCGTATCAATTCCATCGGCGGCGACGTTTACCCCGGCATTGCCATTTTCAACGCCATACGCCAGTGCAAGAGCAACATCACCATTTACATTGATGGCATTGCCGCCAGCATAGCCGGTGTGATAGCCTTGTGTGGAAAGCGCGTAGAGATGAGCCGCTATGCCCGTATGATGCTGCACAACGTTTCCGGTGGTTGTTACGGCAACAAGCAGGACTTGCGGGATATGATAGCTACCATTGAGAGCCTGGAGGATACCATTGCCGAAATCATCGGCGGACGCTGCAGCATGGACAAGGAAGAGGTGAAGGGCACATACTTCGACGGAACTGACCATTGGCTGAAAGCGGACGAAGCTCTGTCACTGGGATTGATTGACGCCATCTACGATGTAGAGTCCGTACCTGCCGAGAGCACTACGGATGATATATACCGCATATTTACTAACCGGCTGGAGCTGGAGCAGCGACAGCCACAAAACCCCGATAAAATGAAATTGGATGATTTCAAGAAGATTCCCCGATTTGCCAACTGTGCGGACGAAACGGCAGTAATGGCCATGCTGGGTGAAACAGCCAAGAGGGCAGATGAGGCCGACGACCTGGAACAGGAGAACGGCAAGTTGAAAGAACAACTGCAACAGCAGGAAGAAGAGCGTATTGATTCTGCCGTGACCGATGCCGTGACAGACGGCCGTATCGGTGCCGATCAAAAGGACACCTACAAGAACATTCTGAAAGCAAACTTCAAAGACGGCATGAGTGCCTTGAAGGCATTGAAACCCAAAAAGCTGCTGAAAGACAAACTGGAGGCCCCCGGTGCGGGTGGAAACGAAAGCGCCTGGGACAAGCGTATGAAAGAAATTCGTGACAACCGTAAAAAATGACGCGCTATGGTACCGGTCAAGAACCCCAAGAATGCCAAACTGGGCGGCTCCACTTACTTTGGAAAAAAGGTGGGAAGCAGTGTTCGCAGTGCAGGCAGCGCGCCGCAGATACGCGGACGGCAGAAGATTAAAATGTGATGCGCAAAGCGCAAATTAATAATTAACAATTAAAGAATTAAAAGACAATGCCAATTCAAGGATTGAATACCACCAACTATGGTGGAGAAGTATTGGAACATGTGCTGACCCTCGCCACTACCGGCAACGAGCTGGTGAGCAAAGGGCTTATCATGGTGATTCCCGGAGTGAACAGCTCAATCAGTATTCCGCGTGTAAAGACGGGAAAGATGCTGCAAAAGCGTAAGGAAGACCCTGCAAAATCAGACAGCAAGGGTGACTTCACCTATAGTGAAAAGAAACTGACGCCGAAAGACATGATGGCGTTTACGCTCTTTAATCCCCGTGCTTTCGAGCACATCTGGCGTCCTTTCCAACCGACGGGCGATCTCGTATTCCGTCAGTTGCCCCCCAATATCCAGAGCCTGCTGCTGAGTGAACTTCTGAAACAGGTCGGGCATGAGCTGGGCTACCAGTATATCAACGGCAAGTACGAAGACGGTTCGGACGATATGCTGCTGATGGACGGCATCCTGGTACAAGCCGCCAAAGATGCGGATGTGGTGAAAGTGAAAACAGTGGGTACTACCATGCTGCAACGTCTTAAGGAATTACGTATGGTGATTCCGGTAACCATGCGCAACAATCCTAACCTGCGCATCCTGATGAGCGTGGCGGACTTCGATACGTACGATGACGAACTGACGCAACTCGCCAACAAGGGCACGGCTCCTACGGATATCAACCTGGAACGTTATAAAGGCATCCCGTTTGAAGTATTGACCCAATGGCCGGAAGGGCTGATTGTTGCTACCATCTGCGACAGCGGCATGAACGGCAACCTTTTCGCCGCCGTAAACTTGCAGGACGACGAAAACGTCATCCTGATTGACAAGTGGGCCAATGCCAGTGAACTCTATTTCTTCAAGATGCTGATGAAGGCGGACACGCAGATTGGCTTCGGCGAGGAATTCATCGCCCTGGACTGGCGTGCCGACGGCGCTTTCAAACCTGTAATAGAAGGATAAGGAGGTAGAAGCTATGGCAAAGAAACTATTGATAACCGTGATTGTCCTGGAAGCCTTCCAGGACAAGTTCGACCATAAGACGCAATATCCCGTAGGTGCGGAATTGCAGGTAGAGAAAGAGCGTGCGGAAGATTTGGTGAGCCGTGGGCTTGCCAAAATCAAGGAGATGCCTAAAGATGCCAAATCTGCCGGGAATGCCGCACCATCCACCGGTGATAACCCGGAAACGAAACCGCAGGATGAGTAGCAGAGGACTGAGGAATAACAACCCGGGGAACATTCGCCTGTCACGCACCCTGTGGCAGGGCGAAGTCCACCCTTCGCAGGACCGCTCGTTCTGCCAGTTCAAATCAATGGCATACGGGTACCGGGCACTCATCAAGTTGTTACAGAATTACCGGAGGTTGAACGGTTGCCGTACGGTTGCGGACTTCATCAATCGTTGGGCACCACCGGTGGAGAACAATACTTCGGGATATATCAGCCGTGTATGCCGGGAGATGCATGTACCTTCAAGTTATGTTCCTGATGTGAATGACCGGAACACGATGTGCGCTTTTGCCGCTGCCATATCGCAAGTTGAGAATGGGGTCCCTGCTGTGATGGCGGACATACAGGCGGGTTGGGATTTACTCTAATGATGTATAACAATGGATGTACTTTGGAATATCATAATGTATGCGTTGCCCGGTGGATTTCTGGTTCAGGCAATCAACTGGTATCGTAACCGGAAGTTATCCAAGGCACGTCAAGGAACCGATATTGATGCCGCCTATCTGGACAACATCAATATGTTCCGTGAAGAATTAATCAAGATTCAGAATGAAAACAGAAAACTCTACAGGGCCATTGCCCGGCTTGACCGCACAGTGGCGAAAGCTACTTCTTGCCGTCATTGGGATGATTGCCCTATCCGTAATGAGTTGCAGAAGTCCGGGCCGGATGACAGCATCCAGCCGGCTAAGCGACAGCCTGCAAAGCGTAAGACAATCCGTGCTGACCCTTCTGCCGGTTCCGGCAAGCGTAGCGCAGACAAAATTGTCGATGAGCCAACTGGCTGCATTGCCCGAGGGGGCGGGATATAGTGCCCGGAGCGGACAGGCAACGGCAACCGTGCTGCGTGGGCAGGGTGATACACTGATAATAACCTCTACTTGCGACAGTCTGGCGCGTGAAGTGATTGCACTTCGTGAAGAACTGATACGCATTCGCAACGAAACCGGTGAAACGGTTGAAGAACCACCTCCGCAGGTGGTGCAGGAGCCAACCGGTTTCCAATGGTTTCAAATATGGATAGGACGGATAGCCGTAGCCGTACTTCTCTTAATACTGATAAAACGGCGATTGAAACGTAATTAAATAGCATATAGATTATGGCTGTAAAAGATAACAACGGACTCATTTACGGGATAGGTACATTGAAGTTCAATAGTGAAGAAATCGGATGGATTAGCCAGGACGGTCTGTCACCCAAAGGTGAAGCCAAGCAGACTACTCCCATCTATGCCGCACAGGTGCATGACGGCCCGGTGGATGAGCTTACCAGCAATCCCGGCAGCACGGCTTTCGGCTTCAAGCTTATCCAGTTGACACCGGAAATGTGCAAGAAGCTTTTCGGAGGTACGGTGGCCGCAGCGGACGGCGCTTATGAACCGCCCACAGACTTCAAGGACTTGGAGGGCCCGTTCGAGGTGGAATGCGTCAGTGGCTACAAGATTGAAATTCCCCGTGCCAAGATGAGTGGAGAACTGGCCGATTCTATCAATATGAGCGGCGTGTTGAGCTATGACTGTACCGTGAAATGTCTGAAACCTTTGGAAAAGGACAAGGCACGCTACCGCATCATTCCTCCGCAAACGGCCGCTGTCCAGGAGGGATAGCGTATGGAACAGACGGAACAGTTGAAGGCTTCCGCACTGATGCTTGATATGGGTGTGGCGGTTCCCGTCCGCCCTTTCAAGTTCTTATATAGCAAGCGGAAACCACGCAGGGTAATCATGCGGACGTCGGGGCTTGCCAACCTGATGCGTATCGCTAACCTGTATCTGCGGATGGGGGTTACTTACAACGAAATGAAGGAGTACACTTTCGAGCAGAATATGCAGTTCATTGCCGAACACGGAGTTACGATAAGCCGTATTGTTGCTTATACCTTGGTTCGAAGTAAATTCCTGGGGAGGTTACTGAACCGCCCCGTTGCCTGGTGGCTTCGTTGGCGCGTCCACCCCATGTTCCTGCAAGAAGCCATGTTTCAGTTGCTTACCATGCTCGACCCGAAGTCTTTTCAGACTATTATCAGCTCGGTGGAAATGGTGAATCCGATGAAGCCGAATCTGAGCCGTTCATGCAACGGGAGTTAAAGGGATATACGGAAGGCCCTCATAGCCCGTTCGGTTTAGTATGGCAGGTGGCTACGGCAACCGGCTGGAGCATTGACTACATTCTGTGGAAAGTGCCTTATCCCATGTTGCTGCTTATGGCTAAGGATGCTTCCCGCTACGTTTCGGCGGAGGAACAGAAGAAACGGCAGTATAAAGAGATGATGAAGAAAATGCAAAAAGAGTGCGCCACGGCTAAAGACCCGGTCGCCTTCTTCCAAACTCATATATCAGCAGACTGATGGAACCCGTAGAACTTACCGTAATTACCAGGAACAAAACCAAAGAGGGACTGGATGAAATCATCCGGGACACCTCAAAGGTAGGCCGGACCGTAGAACAGGTTACGGCTGACTTCAAGGCTCGTATGCAGGAACAGAGCGATGTGGTGAAACAGGTAGAGGCGGACATCAAGTCGCTGGAAAAGCAGTTGTCCAAGGCATCCCCCGGCAAGGCGAAGATGGAACTGGCTGCCGACCTGGAAGTTGCCAAGAAGGTATTGGCAGAAGAGAAGGGGGAGCTTGCCTTGTTGGAGAAGCAGGTGGAGCAGTCCGCCCAGAAACACATTGCGCTTCGTACGGAAATCCGCAACCTGAAAGAACAAATGGCGGGGATGAAGGAGGGAACGGAGGAATATGCCGCCGCAATGAAAAAACTGGGTGATATGCAAGACCGTATGGGCGATATAAATACCCAGGGACGTATTTTCTCTGACGACAACAAGAAGATAAAAGCAACGATGGACGCTGTGTCCGGGCTGGCGGGTGCCATGACGACAGGCGTGGGAGTAGCTTCCCTCTTCGGTGTGGAGCAGGAGAAACTGGCGCAGATACAGACGAGATTGCAGGCGGTAATGGCGATTACCATGGGTGTGCAGCAGGTGGCCAATACGCTCAATAAAGACAGTTATTTTACGCATGTGCTGCTGGCAGGTGCAAAAAACATGCTGACGGCAGCCACCACGAGACTGGCGGTATCATTGGGTATCTCCAATGTTGCGGCCCAGGCGCTGATGGCGACGCTGACACTGGGGCTGTCGGCAGTGATAACGGGGCTTATTGTGCTGTGGAATAATTACAGTGACCGCACGAAAAACGCGCAGAAAGCGGTGAATGATGAAATAGCAAAGACCAATCGGGCTTTGCAGCAAATCTCGGCTGATGTGGACTTTGACACCCGTATTGCGGAAGCGGCGGGAAAATCCAAAAAGGAGTTGATAGAACTTCGCAAGGAAGCAGCCAAAACTGCTTTGGCCCTGGCTGATGCCTCTTTTGACGAGGTGAATATGAAATTCATAAAAGGTGATGCGACCAAGGAACAATTGGATGCTGCCCGTGAAAACTCTCAAAAAGCCTGGGATAATTATAATAAAACCATGCAGGATGCAGTGGTATACGATTACGAAGAACGCACCACAAAAAAGAAGAAAGGCGGTTCTAATGGCAACCGTACCGAACTGGATGAAATTGCCGACGCCGAACTCAAGGCCCGGCAGAAAATAAACGACATGACCATTGCCCTGATGAAAGAGGGTGAGAAAAAGAAGAAGGAACTGGCGCTAAAGCAGTTTGATGACGAATTGGCCCGCATAGACAGGGAAGAACGCGACCGTCTGAAAGCCTTGCAGAATGCACAGAAGAACGGCATGGCGGTGACACCGGAACAGGTAGCTACCGTGAAAGACCAGGCAGCCCGGCAACGGAATCTGGCAGGCGAACAATACATGGAAGATTATTATGCCATCTCGAAAGAATATGCCGATAAGGACAAGAAGCTAAAGGAAGAGGAAGAACAGTCATGGATTGACTATAACAAAGAATACGGTACTTACCAGGAGAAGCGCGCCGCCATTGCCAAAGACTACGGGAACAAGATAGCCAAGGCGAAACCCGGTGGTGAAAAGGCATCCTTGAAAAAGCAGATGGAAGATGAACTGAAGAACCTGGATTTTGATAATCTGAAAAAAGAAATCGACTGGACTTCCGTCTTCGGCAATTTGGATAAAGTGTCTACGGATGCACTTGGCAAACTGAAGAAGCAGCTGCAAAGTTTTATCAGTGAGCAAAAGAACCTGTCACCCGAAAACATTAAAGAAATCGTTCAAGCTATCAACAGCATAGAACAGGAGGAGAGGCAGCGTTCGCCCTTCCAGGCGATAAGTGACTCCTTCGCCTCTCTGACTTTAGCCAACAAGGACGCGACGGAAGCCCGCAAGGAATATAACAAGGTGCTGGCTGACGGTACGGAAAAGGAAAAGGCTGATGCGAAAGCTAAGCTGGACAGTGCCGAAGCGGCCAAGCGCAAAGCGCAGGCGGAAGCTACCGACTCCCTGCGTGCAGGTGTGGACAAGATGAAAGAGTATGCCCAGGTGGCGGACGGTGTGCTGGGCATCATGAACGAACTCGGTATCAAGACTCCGGAATGGCTATCCGGCACGATGACAGGCATGAATGAAATGCTGGAGGGTCTGTCACAGATAGATATAACTAAGCCGATGTCCATACTCACAGGTGGTTTGCAAACCATCAAAGGAGCTGTTAAATCCATCGTTTCTCTCGGTGGCACAATCAAGCTGTTTAATACCGCAGACTATTCGGGATATAACGAAATGGTGAAGAAGTATGAAGTCCTGATGGATGTTTGGGACCAACTTCTCAACAAGAAGAAAGCCTATATTAAAGAGTCCTACGGGGCTGAAGCAACTGCCGCCGGTACTGAAGCTCTGAGTCTTCTGAATACAGAGAAAGAGGTTACGAAGCGATTGGGTAACTCCCGGTTGTCAGCCGGTTCCTCAGCGGGCTCTCACTCCCTTGGTTACCGCATGTGGAAAGGTAGCGTCAAATATGAAGGCAAGAACTGGCAGAATGTCAATGGTGATGTGGTCAAGGGGCTGGAGGATGCCGGCCTTGGCAATGCGCAGTTCAATGGCATGAATGACATGCTGAACATGACCGGTAAGCAGTTGGAGTGGATTAAAACCAACTATACCGGACTGTGGTCGGTGATGGACGGTGACTTCCGTGGCTATCTGGATAAGATTATAGAATACGGTGAAGCGGAAATAGAGATAATGGAGTCCGTCAAGGAACGGCTGAACGGTATTTCTTTCGACAGTTTTAAGGATAGTTATCTCAGCCTGCTTTCTAATATGGATAGCAGCAATGCGGATTTCTCGGAGAACTTTGAAAAGCATCTGCGGAAGTCCATCCTGAACTCTCTGATGGAGAAAAACTATGCTTCCCGCATCAAGGCCCTCTATGATAGTTGGGCAAAAGCCGGTGAAGACGGTGTGTATACTGAACGTGAGGTAGCGTCTCTTCGCAATATGCAGCAATCATTATCTGATTCAATGCTGGAGGAACGCAATAAACTGGCGGAAGCTATGGGGTGGAGTTCCTACAGTAGCGGTTCTTCACAGTCCGGCCGTGCCGGCGCCGTTACCACGATAACCGAAGAGACCGCCGGAAAGATTGAAGGCATTGCCACCTCCCTGCAGATACACGTTATCAGCATGGATGATAAGATGACGGATATATCGCAGTATGCTTACGAAGCCATCGGCATCCTCAATACGATTGCCGAGAATACCGCTTTCTGCAAGTATCTGGAAGATATTGCCGAGGCTATAGAGAAAATGGAACGTGACGGAGTAAAAATGAAATGATATGAAGATACTGGAGGGACTGCTCACTATTAACGGTGTGGATATATACAAGGAATACAGCGCTTTCCTGGCAGAGGACAACGCAAGCAGTCATACCAACTACGACGCCTTGCTTGAAGACTCTGCCTTCAAACCTTATACCGCCGTCTCTTTTCAGGAGGAGAACGGCGAGCGATTGCCGGATGCTTTGCCGGTGTCGCATTATGAGGCCAGGGATGTAACATTGCAATTCGGCATTCTCACGGAGACGACGGATGAGTGGTATCGCAAGTATATCGCGTTTCGTGCTTTCTTGAAAAGCGGATGGCTGGTATTCTTCCTGCCGGAGCTTGGAACCACTTATAGGATGTACTATAAAGGAAAAGTGACTCCTAAGATGGTAACCCCTTTCAAAACCAATGGCGGAGTATTCGGTAAGCTGAAATTGAAGTTCAGAGAGCCTAATCCCTGCCAGGATATAGACCCTTTAAATAACGATTAAACGCTGTTTGAATGAAGTTGAAAATCTACAACCAATCCGGGAAGTTGAAACTGACTGTCAACACTTCTTCCTCATCCACTTGGAACGATGAATTGATGACGGAGAATGCTGTATCTGCATCTTTCACTCATCCTTTTTTTGTTCAGCTGGATGTGAACGACTATGTGATGTTGGAAGGCATCAAGTTTTCCGTCAAGAAGGAATACAAACCCAAGCAAAAGAACCGGCAGACGTATGACTATTCTGTGAAATTCTATGCCCCCGTGCACGATGCAGAGCAGGTAATGTATCTGAACTTGGCGGACGAGCAGTATGAACCGCAGTTCTCGCTGGACGGCAGTCCAAGGGAACATCTGCAAAAATGGGTGGAGAACATGAACCGCATCTACGGTGAGAACCGTTGGAGTATTGGTGATGTGATTGACGCTCCGAACGAGACCATCGAATATAGCAATACTTATTGTTGGGACGCTCTTTCAAAAATATCGGAAGCCTTCGGAACAGAATGGTGGGCGGATGGCTTTTACATGAACCTTTGCCGTTGTGAACGCGGTGAGCGTGTGAAACTGGGATATATGAAGGGGTTCACCTCATTGGTACAGTCGGAAAATAGTGGTGATGTGAAGTTCTTTACTCGGCTTATACCCTTGGGAAGTACCAAGAATATAGACCGCAGTAGATATGGTTTCTCCCGTCTTCAGCTTCCTGACCATGCCAAGTATGTAGACCGGAATACAAATTACGGTTTGTACGAACATGTGGAGTCTGAGGCGTTCGCGGAGATTTATCCGCACTATACGGGTACGGTTTCCATCGTGCGTACCGAAGAGAAGAAAGGGGATGACGGCAAGCCATTCACCATTTACTACTTCAAGGATAGTGGCATGCAGTTTGACCCTTGCAAAAATGAAATTGCCGGGCTGGTGAAACACGTCTCTTTCCAGACGGGCGACCTTGCCGGACGTGACTTCGAGGCTAACTATAACTCCGCAACGAAAGAGTGGGAAATCATCAATACCTATCCCGACGAAGACAGGCAGATACCGGGTGGTAACCTTATTCCCCGCGTTGGAAATAAGTATATCCCCTGGAACTTCCGCATGCCGGTGGAATATGAGGTACAGGCGGAGAAAGATTTCAAGGCCGCCGTGGATGATTTTCTTGCCAGGTATAGCGAGGATATCTCCAAGTATGGCGGTGATACGGACTATACCTATATAGACCGTAATGCGGTTCCCTTGATATTAGGCCAGTCCGTCCGTCTGCTGAGTGACGAATATTTTCCCGGTACCGGGTATCGGGACAGCCGTATGACGAAGGTGACACGTAAGTTGGACAACCTGAGTGTTGCCACGATAGAATGTACCAACCAGGTGGGTAAAGGCTGGAAGAAGAGCGTTGATGACGGATTGAGCAGTTTGCAATATGTGGTTGGAGAAACACTTAACCGTACGGTGGTTGATATTCTGAAGTCATGGGACGGACGGGAACCGAGCGAGTATAATGTGTTTTCCGCACTGCGATCGCGGGCGGAGCATTTGAGTAAGAAATATCCAGATGAGACAAAATATCTCATAAAGCTACTGGGCGGACTTGTCTCGGATGACATCCGTTCGCAAGACTTTACTTCCGGCGCGTTCGGCAGCGGTCACCTCATTAAGACAGACCCTGCTACCGGACGTTCATACCTTGAAGTGGACGAAGCTTATATTCGCCTTAAAGCGGTTTTTGACATACTTGAAATACACGACTTGTCCCATGTAGGCGGTCAGATAGTCCTGTCACCTGCAAGTATGGAGTGTATCAAGGTGGAAACTGCTTCTACGTATTACGAAGAATTGGTTGACTCAACCGGCGATGTACTGGTTGATTCGGAAGGGAATATTTTGCAGGTTCCCGTAACCTTAACCGTTCCGGCGGGTGTATACCGTTGCTATTTCAAGGCTACGGACGGTGAGAAAACCATAGCTAATAAATTCGCCGTTGATGATTTGGGGCAATGCCGTGAATTTAATATTGAGGAAGGTGTGCATGAGAACGTTGTTAATCAGTTTTACTGGCGACGTGTAGTCGCTATTGGCGATGATTATATAGACCTTTCCATCGAAGACTGTGCCCCCGGAAGCATGACGCCCCAATCGGGGGATACCATTGTCACGGTAGGCAATAAAATGGATAAAGACCGGCAGCATGTCATTATACTATCCACGGTGGGTGACGATGCGCCCAGCATCAAACAATATGCTGGGATTGATGATTATTCTATGGCCGGTAAGGAAGTGACCGTGTTGTCACCGAAAGGAAATAAGATAACGGGACAGTTCATTGTAGAGGCAGGTTCTTCCGGAGGTGAGAATCTTGGGGGGATTGAGCTTCCCGATCTTGAAGAGATAAAGAGCGATATTCATACTGCAATTACAGATGCATCCGATGCACAAACAAAAGCAAATAAGGCTCAGGAATCCATAGATAGTTTACATGGCTATGTAGATGGTGCCTTTGCCGACGGCATCATCACCGAAGCCGAGGCAAAAGCCATTGAGAAGTACATTAATATGGTAAATAACACGAAGGCGGCGGTAGAGGCCACGTATAACAAATTATATATGAACATCTATCTTGGCGGTACAGCCAAAACCGGATTGCTCAATGCCAAAGTGTTGCTATTTGGCGCAATCAGTGACCTTATAGCCTCCATAAATGCCGCAATTTCCGACGGAGAAACCACAGTTTCCGAGAAAAAGGATGTCGATGCCAAGTATTCTGCATTCAACAATGCGTACGCAAGTTTCAGCACCGCCGTGGAAGTTGCCAATCAAGCCATTCAGGACAAACTGAAAGAATATTCGGATGAAGCGAAAAGTGTTGCCGAGGGTGCGGTTGCAAGTCTTAAGAATATATCGCAGGATACTAAGGATGCCGTTGCCCGGAATCTTGGCTATGAGGATTTTTCCACGCTTCAGGGAATGGCGGAAAAAGGGAAAACCATCATAAATGGTGGTTTTATAAACACAGCCTTGATTGAGGCTACAGCCATTGTTACGGCGCAACTCATAGCGGATGCCATACAAAGCAACTCTTTGAATATAAACAATAAGTTCATGATTGCCAAAGATGGCACATTCAAGGGGGTTGGAGGAGAATTAGTAAATATGCTTCTGACAGGGGCTTTTCGTTCACCATTCAAATCCGGCACATTCAGGTGGCAGAATATTCCAGTGGAAATGCCGGGAGTGCAAGATAATAATAATGTCGTTATCCCTGGTAATGACTTAAACGGTAATTCCTGTCAACTACCTTCCGGCATTGAGTATGATGGTTTTAGCGCTACTATACTCAATGAATACTTTGAAGGTGTAATGGCTGTTAATCCAATGTTCTGTTATTCCCTTGCTCCTATATATGAAAATGGGGAAAAAGTGGAACGTTTGTGGGTGGCGGCGCAGGAGGGAATAGATATCCAAGGGTTTAGTGACGGTACTGTGTTTCGCGGTTGGATTGTAAAGAACCGTTTTAAGACAGCCCCGGTTCCTGCCTCTTATGTTACAATTACGACTACAGTCTCGCCGGAAGGTGCCGGAGTTGTAAAGGGTGGTGGGACGAAACCCTTTATGACCGAGTCCATAATTACAGCAGAGCCAAATCCAGGTTACGTATTCAAACATTGGAACAGTGAGTCTAATACCAATCCTGAATACAACGGTTTGTGGGATAGAGACAAAACGATGACAGCCTACTTTGAAGCTATCATAATTACTCATGCTGTAAGACTTGCAGTGTCGCCGGAAGGTTCCGGCACTGTCAGTGGTGGCGGCGTTAAGACAGAAGGTACACAGGGTGTGATATCCGCTGTTGCCAATACTGGGTATGCATTCAGCCATTGGAGTAATGGAGACACACGGGCTGAAGCCGTAATAACATGGACGGCTGACGAGACAATCATTGCATATTTTGTGGCGTATACGCCAAGTATGGATGAACTGCTGACCAACGCTGAGTTGGCTAATGCAACCGGCGTTGAATTGCTTGATATCGGAATGGTTGGTGAAGATGCTTTTTTAGTGTTCCTTAACAGGATAATGTGGAATAACAAGTACTATACCTCAGGTGAGCGCAGGGCACTTTCTTTTAATAAAGGATATTTATCCGGAAAATTGTTTGCTGGCAAGACATATCGCCTGACGCTGACTTTCAAAGGGAATTTGGGCTCATACCTGATAATAGCCATAGGAGATGTCACGACATTTTCATCCGGTATTCTGAATGACTTCAATGACATTGGCGGTAAGAGTGTAAATGTAGAAACATTAACAGGTGAAGACCAGTCTCTCACAATAGACATTACACCCAATCGTGTGACAACGGCTTCGGATGCTGTCATTTTTGGGACAGAAGCCCCTGGTGGGGTAATATACATTAAATCAATATCACTAAAAGAAATATAATATGGGACAGTTAGATTATACAGCGGAAGAAGTAAATGAATTACTTGGTAAAGTAAAAGTAGGTGGTGGTAATACCGGAAGTTCTAATATCGTTATCCCGATGGCGGTGTTAATGCTGACAAATGATTCTACTTCAGATGAAATCCTCGCGGCGTTTGGCGGCAAGGATGAGTACTTGTCATTTGTTCAGTCGGTTGTTAATAACAAGGATGGGGCAGTCGTAATTGTTTATGATGAAATGAGTGACCATTATACTTATAATATAGGTATGTTAATCGCGTCGTATACCGATGAGAATAATTCAAATATTCAAATGGAAGCAACAATGAGTGGAGCGATTACTACCCTTGCAGTCTATATGACCGACGGACAAGCGATTGTAAGCGGGAATCGTCAAGAACTTCTTTTGGGGGATGCACCCAACGATGGAAAAACTTATGGACAGAAGAACGGTTTATGGGCGGAAATAGAAGCTTCCAGCGATGGATCCGATAATATAATAACTATTCCCACCGGGATATTAGAACTTACTTCCGAATCAAGTTCTGATGAGGTTTTTGCGGCCTTTGGGGGTAAGAGTGTTCTCATAGACTTGTGCAAGAAAGCACAAAGTGAAGATATTATTTGTGTGATGAAAGTGCCCGGACATGATACGGACATATCGGTTTTTACTCCTTTTATGCTTGCTGCCGATTATACGGATGTGAATAACGCTCTATTGGCTATGATGTTTTTAAATGGGGGAGCTATCATGACTATGCAAATATATATATCCGATGGAATAGCTTCGTTCGGTTCAGAGGATCTGCTTTTTATCACTTCTGATTCTGTTATTAATGACCTTATCACAACAAGTGAAGATTCTCCATTATCCGCATCAATGGGGAAAAAACTGAATGATGAAAAGGTAGCCAGTTCAGATGTGCGGACAATAAAGACATTGACGCAGTCTGAATATGATTCCATTTCCAAAGACAAAAAAACATTGTATATTATAACAGATACTGGAAAAATATATTTAGGCAGTATACCTATCACCGGAGTCTGATAAACAATTTATTGAAGAGGGGGGATACCTTCTGCTGCGTTGTGGTGCATTTTGTATGTGGTAGGATTGCAACGATAAATAAAATATGAATCAATGTATATTTAAAAGAGAGTAATGAACAAATACTATGCAATTTTAAAGAAGATACTCGATGTCGGCAAAGTGCAGGACAATAAAAAAGGAAGGAACAATTACCTATTGAATGAACAACTATTGTTAACTCCAGCCGATCTGTTCGATATTTTCGAGTGTCACAATATCGCCCGGAAGAAACATAAAAATGAGTTACAGCTATTCATGCTGGGCGAACGCTGTGTGGAGAAATACCAGGAAGCTGGGATATATTGGTGGGACTATTGCGGTTCTATCTTTGTGAACAGCTATCCCACATACTTCGAAAAACTTCCGCCCCTCGTTGCCAAAATCAATAAGGAAAAACAGAACAGTAAGAATTATGTACTCGGACGTAGAGAGTACTCAGGCACCTTGCCTGAGTCTCGTGCAGTTCCAGATTGATGACGGGGAGCTGGTCTTGTCCGCCTACCAGCGTAATTCCGATGCCTACCTCGGCTTATCTGCCGATATCTATCGTTTGTATCTGATGGCACACCAGATAGACTTGCCATTGAAATCCATTTGTCTCAATCTTGGGAATGTGCATATCTATGAAAATAACCTTGAAAAAACACGCTGTCTGATAACAGGAGATGAGGATGTGAAATTTGATTTGAACGTATAATGAAAAAATATTAAACTATGAAAATACCCATTACATATTACGGAGGAATTTCGTTTTGTGTTAATGGCTGCTAAACCATCACAAAACGTTTTGTAGAAGTATCACGGAACGTTTTGCGGTTTATACTTCGTGGGAGCAAAAATGGCTTTCAAAAAGTCCCACGGATAAACCACGTGAGAACTGCCTGAAACCGCTGTTTTTTACCTAAGTGAGGAAAAAGAAAAAGCTATGAAATCCTTGAATTTCAGAGCTTTATTTTAATTTGCTATTTGCTTTCGCGGTGCGTACGGGGCAGTAACATATCTACTTACTGACACATAGTGATACATACAGGTACATTGATTGTCTTGTGATGCAAGAATGTTTGTTGCCTGTTGTTTCATTGGGTATCACAATATGCCACAGAATTGAGACCCAGATTGAGACCCGTGTTTTCAATATGACTACTCGTCATATCAAAGCAGACCCCACGTCATATTCTATCAAATCACTATATGACGGCTCGTCATATTTTTATGCAGAGGAACGATTCTTGAAAAAATCTTGTCGAACAATAGAATTAGAATATGAACAAGAAAGAATTGTGCAATGCTCTTGCAGAGAAAACAGGGCTGACTAAAACAGAAGCTCAAAAAGCCTTTAATGCTGTTATTGAAATCGTAGCCAATGAAATGAAAAAGAATGGCAGAATCACCCTTATCGGTTTCGGTTCGTTCTCCGTCAAACAGAAAGCTGCGAGGAAAGGGATGAATCCGACTTCTTTCGCCCCGATTGATATTCCTGCTAAAAAGGTTGTAAACTTTAAGCCCAGTATCTATCTGAATCACCTCTTAAACGTTAAGAAAAGAGGGAGAAAAAGGAAAGATGAAAATAATATCAGCTTATAACATACTTGCAATTATGCCGTTGAGCATATCTTCGGCTCTCTGGTCATAATCCCGATTAGACAAATGGCTTTCAAGTTCATCAAAGCCGTTTGTCTTTTCGATTATAGACAGCAATGTCCTTAAATCATAAAAATCGGTCTTCTTGCGCTGAATGTTAGCGGTATTAATGTATCTGTCAAACTTAGAGGAAAACAGGTATATAGGAGACATTACACAAATTCCGTTTATAGAAGATGCAAACTTTGTATTGGTGCAATCATAATCTATCAGTATGTCAGTCTCAATCTTGACTTTCTCCAGTTCTAAGGAAACCATATATTCGGAACTGTCCTCTACGCCAATCCCGAATTTGCTACCTACTTGTTTGACGAACCTGTCCCTTTCCTTATTGGCAAACGAAGTCCAAAAATCAAGGTCATTATCAGATCTGTTTCTCCAAAACGGAATGGAGTAATACCTACACAGCAAGTCTATTGCCGTTCCACCGATAAGGTACAAACCGCATCGGGTGGCGGTCTTTACAATCTCCGTATCGTATGGAGTGTATTGTTGGAATAGTGGTAGTGTATTGCTCATTGATTGATAAGGTCAGGGTTAATAAGCAGGTAACCGTCCAAGTCTTGGCTCTCGCCCGTATATAGGTAGTCTCCTATAATATCCCATACCAAACCCGAACCTACAACCGATTGGAACAGGCTCGACAAATTATAGACATCTTCCAATGTAAGCCTGCAATCTTCTTTCCCTACAAACAGCAATTTGCATTTCTCGTTAGGTTCTATCTTGATTAGATTTTTCGTGATTGAACGGATAATCTCGTTAGTCAGATTAGTATAATCAAGCGACAGGGTACAATTACCCTCCTTGCTTATTATCTTGAATTTGAATATTTTCCTTTGCATGGGATTTTTTTGCAACAAAGGTAGGTTGGCGGTTACGACAGAATTAGACGTAGGTACAGAAAAAGAGCCACTACTTTTGTAATGGCTCTCAAAAACAGATTTACAGCATACTGACAGCTACGCTTCTGCCAGTTCGTATTCATTATCTTCTGGGAACATCTCTATAAAATCTTCCATTCTACCTTTGGGGATAATGATTTTACGCAAGTAGCTGTTGGACGCAAATGCTCTATTTTCAATCTTTGTAACAGTGTCGGGAATGATGTATTGTGAATCTTCTCGTCCTCGTGGATAATAAACCAATGTTTTACAATCGGCTGTAAACAATACTCCGTCTATGGATTTGTAATGTTCATTATCGCATTCAATCCATTTTAAACTTTCATGGTGTTCAAAAGTTGTATCTGTTATTTCATTTATTGATTTTGGGAGCGTTATTCTTTTGCAGGAATCAGCAGTCCAAGGAGATACGAAGCTACAAAAAGCATCTTCAGCTATATTGGTTACAGAATCGGGAACAACGTAATTATCACAACCTTTCCCTTGAGGGTAACATACAAGAGTTTTGAGGTCAGCCGTAAACAGCACTCCGTCTATGGATTTAAAGAAAGGAGAATCACATTCAATACCTTTTAAATCCCAACAGTAAAAAAATGCAGAAGGAGCGATTGAACTTATTTGATTGGGTAGTTTTATAGATTTCAGTTTTGAACAGCTATGGAAAGCATCGCTTTTCAAAATTTTGACAGATTCTGGTAGAATAATTTCCTCCAAATCACAACAATTACCGAATGCTGCTTGTCCAATTATTAATATTCCATTGGGAATTGTGTATTTTCGTTCAGTTCGTCCTTGTGGATACCTAACAAGTTTCTTGTCTTTTTTGTCGAATAATACTCCGTCAACAGTATAATAGTATTCATTATCACATTCTATTTTTTCTAAGGATGGACAAAATCCGAAAGTATTGTTCCCGATATGTTGTATTGAATTGGGCAAAGAGATTGTTTCCAAAGATTCACATCCCCAAAATGCTCCATCATTAATACTTTCGATACCATTTGGTAATTCTATTTCATTCAGCAATTTACAACTGGAAAAAGCACTGGAATCAATATCTATAAGTTCTTTCGATAGTTTTATTTCTCGCAAAAAATTACAGCGAGAAAAAGCTCCACTCTCTATATGCTTTATTGAATTGGGTAAAGTGATTCTTTTTAATTTTGAACAGTTGGCAAATGCGTATTTTGGAATATAATTCAAAGAAACAGAGATATTGATTCTGCGCAAAGAGCTACAATTTGAAAAAATACAGCTACCAATTTTACTTAATGTATTAGGTAAATCTATTTCTTGTAAGGCTTTACAATACATAAAGGCACTATTACCAATTTCCGTCAAGGAATTGGGCAATTTGATTTTTTTTAATGATTGACACAACATAAATGTATCTCTGCAAATCTTTGTTATAGAATCGGGTAATATTATATCTTGTAAAGATTTGCAGCGAGAGAAAGCAGATTCTCCAATATTAATTAGCGAATCGGGTAATATAATATGTTCCAAAAATTCACAATTCCTAAAAGCATAGCTTCCTATATTGACAACTGAATCAGGAATAACATAGTTGGCATCAATTTTTTTAGGTGGATAACGTACAAGAGTTTTATAATCTGCCGTGAATAACACTCCGTCTATTGATTTGAAATAATCACTGTCGCACTCAATGCTCTCCAAGCTATCGTAAGATGAGAATACTTTTTCTGAAATATCTTGAACCGTAGTCGGTATTTTACATACAGTTAGGCTCTTGTCTATTTTTTCTAATGTCTCCATATCTGTAAATCTGTTTTCTATTTTTTTATTTACCCTCTTTCAAGAAACTCAAATCGGGTTCATGGTAACGGCTTGATTTCAGTATCTTACCATCTTCACGATAAATCGGTTTTCCATTTTCGTCCAACTTGCTCATATTGCTTTCATGCACCGCATCGAAGATACGCTCAAATTCATCTTGTAAACCGTGAGAAACGACTGTTCCCAACAAGGTGTAAGCTATATCGGCTAATTCTTTGGCTACCGCTTGCAGCCGTTCATCCTCTGTATCTCCTGTGATTGCGTATTCTTCTGCATATTCCTCAACTTCTTCTTTCATCACACGCATACGAAGTTCATGTAAATCTTGGGGAATGCGCAAAGTTGGCTGTTCATTTATGTACAAGCCAAAAGCCCGATGAAATTCTTCTAATTGTTTGAGCTGCTTTTTCATACCCTAATTTATTTGTATTATGTTAGTGATAGGATTAGGTGTTGATTCCGTAATTTCCACATTACCGTCTATATCAATCGTTCCGATAACAGATTGGCTTGTACTATATTGAAAACCTGCAAAATACAATAAATCAGAACCGTCCATTGTATAAATGGAACGAAAATCAATGCCTTTACTTGACAAGTCCAATTCCTTGATACTGTAGTCCTCTAATGCTATAATATCCAATTTACCCACAGATTTCCGTGCATATAAAGCATTTGCTGTAACATAGGTGGAATAATTCTTAGTGAAGAATCCGTTTAGATTAACAGGGATTTCTGTCAATGTCCTTGTTGCAAGTATATATTCGTATGTGTGTCCATAAACATTTATCAGCATCGTAGCCCTACGTTCGTTCCATTTCACTTGTATATCGTTAGGCTGTGATATTCCCCAGTAATCAAGAAATTCCGTTTCTGCCATAATTTGACTTTGGAGTTCTTGTTTCTCACTCAACTTGCTAACTACAAGTTTGTAAGAATCATATTCTCCACTCACAGCCGTGAGATATAAATCCTCGTTGTCGTGAGAAACAAAAGCGTTTCCGTATTCTGTTTGGGGGATAAAATTAGAAATGATAAATTGTTGCATACCATATGACGGACGGATGTATCTATAATCGTAGAAGCATATTCCTTTATTATTCACAACAAATTGAGCTTGGGGTACTGAAGCCTGTGCATACATTTCCAATCTCAAATTTGTAACATCTTGTGTATGAATTTTATACAAGGCAAGGCCAGAATATTGCGTTGCATAGATATTTTCTTGTTTATCTGTTATAGCGTTTTCTCCATTTAGTCCTATACCTAAATCATATATCGCTTCTGTCGCTTTATTAATGAGGTAAGAGTGTCCTCCATCTATTATTGGATCAAGAAGTATATTCCCATTCTCATCAAATGAGGGTTTATAATTTATAGGTCTTTCTGTGTTTATCATCAGATACGTTTCATTAATATCCCATATTTTAGACAAATCATTTATTCTAACCGTATCACCCTTATTGTCAATCCATGATAATTCCATGTCTCTACCGTCTTTCTTAATCTGTCGATATTGGGCAGAAGAAGAACGGGTGTTAGTTCCACTTGTATAGATATACTTTGCATCTTTGATATTCAGCCCCACAATATCACCGTGTTGTGGCGGTTGTGGCAGTTCATCATCATTACTGCAAGATACAAGAAAAAAGGCTGTACAAGTAGCCAATAAATACTTCAATTTCATAATGTTATTTCTTAATGTTATTAATAATTCTATCCGATAATTCTTTCAATCCGATTTCATTTAAACTTCTCAATTTAGCTTCTTTTCCTATCAGAAGAGGGTGTTTAGGATAGCCTTTCGTGGTAGCTCCGTAGGCTTTGAAATGATAATTCCCACTGAACAGGCTGATTATACCTTGTATGTTCTTATCTTCGTTTCCGAATAACAAATCAGACAAGTACGTCCGTTTTGCATCATCAATAACCGCACCCCAAGCGCACCACACATCTGCCCGTTCAATAGTGGACAATAGTTCTTCTATGGCTGTAAGATTGCGCAAATGGATTTCTATGCTATAAGTATCGTCTGTATCCATGTTGTTCGGATTGGTCGCTCTTTGGGGATAGACATTCAGCATATACCATGCTCCATATTCACCGCTTCTTTTTGCGTAGTCTTGCACCCTCCTCAATGTCGGGTCAAGGAAGTTTGGCATTGCCATGCTGGGATTAATACCGATGCAAATTAATACATTCCGTTTATCCGTATCGAATTGCTCCCCTAATACGTAGCGAACATCTGTAAGTTCACAGTCATATTTTCTACGATATTCAGCTGAAATGTCATAGTCATACACCCAACCGCCTTTTACTATTTTCTTACCCATAATCTTATGTCTTTTTATGTATGCTTACTATTACTAAGCACAAAGATAAATCTTTTTTTCAACTTTACAATTTCGAAAACAGGGTTTTATGAAGTCAAAGGTCGATTTATTCGTCATTAATAAGGTTCGGGAGAAACGAAAGGAACTTGGCATATCGCAGCGTGGACTGGCTGCGATATTGGAATGTTCACCCAGTTTCATAGGACAGGTGGAGAGCGATAAATTTGACATAAAGTACAGCGTACACCAAGTTTTCCTTATCGCACAATTTTTTGATTGTTCCCCTGCCGATTTCTTTCCTCCTATCAATTTTGACATATAAGCCTGTTTTTTCCGCAAAGGTAAGATTAGGGGTACGTCAGTTTAAGTCGGTGGTCTAATATCTTTCATTCCTGCTGAGAAAATGGCAAAAAAATACCGTTACATTGCTGCAACGGCTCATGCAAATAATCTGGCAATAATTCATTTATAATTGGATAACATCTTTTGTATTCTGTTCTTTATACTTTCCCTCAATGACAACGGAGACAACACCTCTATATGTTCTCCATAACTCATTATCCTATTCTCCAATTCGGGATTGATTATCAGATGCAGGGTGATAACATCACCCTCTATTACCTGTGAGGAATGGATTGGCAACGAATGGAGATAGGGCAACATGGAAGGAGAGACCTTCAACCTGACTTCTTCTATCGGGGCAGTCGGATTGTTGTCGGGTTCATAGACAAGCCCATACACATCATCAAAGCGTTGTGCTGTTTCTTCCAATGCAGGTTCTCGTTGGAACACATCGTCTGTTATTGTAAGATTGTGTATTCTGTCCAACCCGAATGTACGGAATGATTTCAACTTATCCACAAAGGCAAACAAATACCACATACCCTCAAACTCTTTCAGCAAGTAGGGACAGACGGTATAGTCTTTGGTTTCTCCCGACTGGTAATTATAATGGGAAAAGCGGACAACCGTCTGATTTTGGATAGCCCTCAACAGCCACCCGATATGTTCCACTCCCTTTGCACGGGGATCGGGGCTGACAGCAAGATATTGCAGCAGCCTGTTTTTGTCCCTCATGGTAGAGAGGGCAATATCCGAGCTTTCCGCCAATCCTATAAAATACAGTAACTTGTCTAATTCCAATATACTGTCAGTCTGTGCAAAGTAGCCGTTCTTCTTTTCATCATATATGATTTCAATGTCGAAGTTGCTGCGTATCTCTGCCAAGTCTCTTTGGAAAGTCCTTTCTCCAACTTCCACGTCATATTGCTTCATGTATTCAAGCAGGATATGTTTGCTCGGATAATCATTCCGCAATATTCTGCGGATTATCAGATAATGTCTGCGTATCGTATTCTTTGTTGCCATGCTCTTAATTAATTTATCCTGCCTTAAAGAACGTATGCCTGCTTAACGCAATCGCATTCTCTTCCTTGGATATTCGGATATACTTCATAAAACTGGTTTCCGTGCTGTGTCCCGTTATCTGCATGATAGACAAGCTCGGTATTCCTGCCCTGTAAGCATTGGTAGCGAAACTTCTTCGGGCTGTATGGCTGGTTACCATGTCGCACTTCTCATGGGTAATCTCATGCTTAATTCCACCCGATGTCTCGACCACGGAGACAAAGTTAGTAATTCCTGCCTTACGGCACAATTTTTTTAATATTCTGTTCGTACTTTGGTTGGACTGCACGGCAGGCGGTTGGTTTCCATGCTTGCGGAAAATGGCTTCCACCTTAGGGTGCATGGGTATTACTACAAGCGTATTGGTCTTTTGGGTTACAATCGTCAGCAGTTTGTTGTCAAAGTCCAAGTGTTTCTGCTGTAAGCGTGCTATATCGGAATAGCGCAACCCTGTATAGCTTGAGACAATGAAGCTGTCCCTTACACAAGATTCACCCTCGTTGAGTTCAAGATTGTAGAGGTTATCCAATTCTTTCTCCGTCAGATAGACCGTTTCCACATTTTCCTTATACACTTTGAACTCCTTGCGCTTAAAGTCGTCATTGGCGGTATAGTTGTTCTCGTAGGCATACCGCAACATAGCCTTTATGCTCTTGACGAATTTTCCAATCGCATTCGGCTTGTATTTTCCACGGGAATGGCTGGCTTCATTCATGAATTTCACAAAGTCATTGTAGAAGTTCACGGTTACACCGTCCAATCTCAACTTTATCCGTCTGTTGGCGCAATACTGCTTTACGATTTTCAGAGTTGAAGCATAGCTCTGTATTGTACCTGCTGCCAATCTTCCCCCTTTGCTGTTCAGTATAGTTCCGTCCTTACAGAGGGAAATATAATATTCCATGAAGCTGATGAAGTCTGCAAACATCCGCTTTTCCTTTGTAGCTTGGTTCAATTCTTCACGCAACTTTGTCCGCACTGCATCCACGGTAGGATAGATTTCGTGTAATTTCATTTCCTCCAACACCTTGATTAGGGCATTGGTGGTTTTCTCAATCTTTTTGTTGATATTGCGTAATATCAGTTGTAGCCGTATATTCCCTTTCAAGTCGGGATTCCGTTTGCTGTCCTCTATGGCACACCCCATTTCCTTGTCCCAATGTTTGGGCTGTATCTTGTACTCGACAGGCAGATAGAATGTCAGTCTTTCACCATGCAGATTCATCCGTAGTCTGATAGTGGAAATCGGCTTCGTGGCATTCTTCAGGGAGAATCTGATTACATCTTTACAATAGAAAAAATCTTTCTTAGACATAGCAATACTTTTTTATTCTATCATTTTTTCTTTCAAGAATCGTTCCTCTCAACACCATGTACATTTACTGTTTTCAAGTGATTTGGTACTGATTGGAATCGCATAATATGACGGCTTGTCATATTTTGTAACAAGGCTTTCATTTATAGTGAGTGTCAATCATTTGGTTAATTACCACACACTCCCAATACCATATCTTTAGCCTTAGTTCATACTTTTGCTTTCCAGTTTTTCCCTGATTTCTTCGATAATGCTATTGGCATTCGTGGACTGTTTATTCCAAGCATGAGCCATTGATTTTACTTTGTTCATTGCCCGTCCCAACGCACATCGTGAATTTGGTCCATACAGTCTCCTGTCTTTTATATCCTGCTCTATTGTCTTTAAGTTGAATTTATGAAAACAGAGCGTACAGAACAAGGTATAGTCGGTAAAACCATTAATAAGTGATGTATCAGCAGCCTTGCTATTGGCAGAGGGAGTGAATATGCAATCAAACTGTTCCAATAGGATATTCGGATTGCCACGCATGACATTGTAGTATGATGTATCGGATATTTTCAGCTTTTTCATAATCATCCTTTTCGTTCCCATTTTCAGTTCAAACCTTGTCTTCTTTTCATAATGCGCCATAATTTCTGTCGGGTTGCTCACCATTTTTAGAAATGGTTTGTTCTTGCCTGTGAGGATTTCCACTTCTTTATTGTAGATGTTCAGCTCCTCTTGGCAATCTCTTGTCTTTACATCTTTCTTGAAACAGATACTTTCTCCCATATAACGCTTCCAGTTATATCTGCGATAGTCGCCTGTGCATAGATTCAGTGTATCCAGTATGGATTCCGTGAGTTCTATATCCACATCTTTTGTAACGTGGAGTTTATTGAAAGAACAATCCTCAATAATGGCTTCCACATTAAGTTTGCAGATGCCCAACTTCTCTATGTTCCGTAATGCTTGTGGAAAGGTGTCCTCTGATATAAGTAGGGGATAATCTTCCAACAGCAATTTAGAGGAGAACTCTATGGTCATTCTCTTAGACTGTCTGTTGGCATGGATATAGAGGGAGAATGGCACAAACTCACGATTGTTTTGATTAGCTTGTGAGTTAAACTCTATAATTGAAAATTCTCCTGTCTCTATATCAAGTATATGCTTGAAAAGATGCTCTTTACCCTTAATCAATGAGATGTTATCACTATTTGTACTAAATCTCACTGTATCAAACTGTAATTTGCTGCTATCATTTTTAATTTTATCGTTCATAAATTTTAATTTTTAGATTGCAGATAATCAGAACATCATTTGCAATTGGGTTAATAATTTGTCAAGGTGTACACGTTATCAAAGTGGATACAAAGAACCGACTTGGTAGGTTTCATAGACACGGGGCAACCACCTTGATATTAATTGCCCCGTGCTCCTGTGCTTAATACGGTAGTATATCCTGTTCGTCAACCAACCGTAGAGCGTGCATAATATCGCTGTAAGAGAACTGCATGTCAATCATTTTTAAGGCAATGGTGGCAATGCTCTTACGGTGTCCCACAAACTCACAATTCTTGAGATAATCAAGATGTGGATAGACATCGGCTGGTATCCTGTTTTGCAACAAGTGGAACTTTATTTGTTCGGCTTCTGCCTCTCCGTCAAATTCAGGATAAAGCGTAACCCGTACACCCGTTTCACGCAAATCCTGTATCACGTTAGGATGATATAATGCAATACCAAACTTACCCTCATGCCCGGTAGCCAGCCACGTACGATGTGGATCTATGATTGACATAACCAACGCATCAACAGGAGATGTTACCACGCCAATATGTTTTGCCCCATTGATTCTCTGCATACCAAAGAGAGTGGGTAGAATTGCTATAGCGTACCCCTCGCTTAATTCTTTTGCGAGAGAACAATGCTTGTCACCATACGGAACAGATTCGTATTCCACATGGGAGTTCTGTTTTTTGGTATGTTGGATAAGTGCATCCCCGTCTCCGTCACGGACAATCATTCCTGTGTCGGGGTTAAAGAGTATCATCCTTACATCACGAATTTTCCCGTTCTTGCTTTTGAATACCAAGATTGCTGCATAATCCCCTTTATAGCAACACCTCGTATCAATTCTGACTTCAAATGAAGCCAAAAGAGAATCAACCACTTCTTTAGGGAAATAAGAACGCAGGAATTTAGCTAATGTGCTTTTACTGTATTCTTCTAAAAAGCGATATACTCGCTCTCTGGTTATGAAGTCCATAACCCGCATTTGGCGTTTTATCATATTTGAAAAATTTAAAATTGGTATTTGTTGTTATCTACATTATTAATAGGTATCAGGGCTTTTCTAATGCTCGCTTCCGATATTAGAACCCTTCTCCCTGCTTTGTGGGCTGTCAGAAGTCCAGCCCTGATGTACCTATTTATAGAACTTCGTGAGACATGCAGAATGTCGCAAGCTTCGGATATGGTATAATACTTGACCGTTGTCTTCCTTCTGACTTCCGCTTGCAGATTCCTCACGCCCGTCCTTAATTCATCCAACGGTTGCTCCAACTTCGAGAGAAGTTCCGAACCATTAATAATGGTAATGTTTTGATTTTTATTCATATTTTATTAATTTTGCTGATTAAACATCAACCACTCAACCAACGCAATTCACTCACCGCTGCAAGCATGTGCATTGCTTGTGATTTCGATTGCAAAATTACAAGAAATGAATAATATGATATCTATGTAAATATCTGATAAACAGAGAGATAATATCTATAAAAACAATATAGTATATCTGCAAGAAATCATACTTTTATCAATATGTTTATTGCAGGGAGTTGATATACAATTTGTTATGAATTGGACAAAAAATGAGGTCATAGAGCCGAAAAAATGGTTCAAAAAAACGGCTTGGTAGTAGATTTGAATAAGATATTTCAAGGGGATTCATAGCCAAAACAGACCTCAACCGACTGCCGACTTTTGATGAAAGAAAGAAAAAGTAACAGGCAGAACGTTTCGGGAGACCAATGGGGAAACCAACTTTACTAGCGTGAATGAATAATGGGGTGATAAGAGTTGGTATTCTGCCTACATACTATAATAAGGTATAGAACAAAAACGGTGTAGCCCACAGTACAATACGCATACTGTGGGCTACACCGTTGGTCTCCCTATCGGTATCAATCGGGGGACTATGCAAAAGTTATTGGGGTATTTAGTCAATTCCAGAACACAGTGATTTGTGGGAAAAGACTATTTGCAGACAGGAATATAATAAGAGGGTGGTTTACTGCAAACTGCAATGTATCAGAATGCGTCACGGTGTGTCATCGGATTGGTCTCCCGATTGAGACCCCAAGAAAAAAGCCCTTGAAAGTGATTGACTTTCAAGGGCTTTAGAGTGTTGTTGCGGTGCGTACGGGACTCGAACCCGTGACCCCATGCGTGACAGGCATGTATTCTAACCAACTGAACTAACGCACCAT